>JABLTR010110539.1_pt1 | contig 238479 bp, 214 predicted proteins | sample 7160071 | NCBI WGS metagenome assembly JABLTR01 (sample SAMN14651230, study PRJNA627086) | human gut metagenome | isolation source: feces | host: Homo sapiens
CTATCAAACCACTCCCCTTTTGTCAATATCTTTTTCCTCCTTTTTCTCCCTCTCTTTACACCCCTCCGCGCGTTGCGCGAACAACAGGGACGCGGTTGATCACTCCTTCGCATCATCGAACCAGAGCCATGGAGTGGAAAGCCGCTGTGATTGGCCCTTCCTCTCCTTATTATTGTATAGAAGAAAGGGCTTAACTTTTCCCCTTATCAATGCTATAATAAAAATATTATACAAAGACAGACGACGCATTCCGGGCGGGCTTCTGCTCAAAAGAAGGAGGAATTCTTTGCATATAAAGGACATTTCCATTAAAACCAGACTGATTATTTCCAACATCCTGATGCTAATTATTCCATGTTCTCTGGTTGTTATTATTACGGCAGTGATCTTTACCGGCTTCGTTTACCGCTTTGACGGCACCGACGTTCGAACACAGCTCACCGATTCACTCGGCTTCATCTCTGTTTATCAGTTACAGTTTCACGTTAATCAATTGGAAAAGGAAGTGCTGCAAACAGGCGAAAACGTGAGCGAACAGGAAGAGATCGTTTCCATGTGCAAGGAGCTTGAGGATACCGGCGCATTGGTTGCAATCTTATTTGATAATGTGCCTGCCTATTCAACGCCCGGGTATACCTTAGAAGAATGGGAAACGGAAGTGGAGAAGATTGCAAGTGGAGCCAACTTTGATGAAGACTCCCTGCTCTACACAAGCTCTCGCGGGACAATTCTCTCGACCGTAACGCATGCCGCGGATGGGCGGCGGCTGTGTATCCTCATCTGCGACCCGACGCTCGTCAGCGTAGTTGCTAGCACGACGGAGGATTTGCCTAAACGGGCATTTGAATATATGGATACGATGGGGTGGGTTTTTATCGGCCTCGCCATCTTGGTTACGCTGGCAACCGATATTATACTTGTCACCTTTATTTCCCGTGGTATCCTGGTACCGCTGGATAAGCTGCGCCGCGCGACCCATGAAATACGGGACGGCAACCTGGATTACCGGGTCGATTATGAGGGAAAAAACGAGCTTGGCGATGTGTGCGCGGATTTTGATGAGATGCGCCTGAGGCTGCGAGATTCCGTAAAATCACAGCAGCGCTATGAGGATAACCGCAAAGAGCTGCTCGCCGGCATTTCGCACGATTTAAGCACCCCGCTGACGGCCATCAAAGGCTATGTTTCCGGTCTAATTGACGGAATCGCCGATACGCCGGAGAAACAGGCCCATTATCTGAAAACAATCTACAGCACTGCCTGCGATATGGATAACCTCGTCAGCGAGCTATTTACCTTTTCCAAACTGGATTTGGATAGAATCCCCTTCTATTTTGAGCAGGTGGATCTCGTTGGATTTTTTGAGGACTGCTGCGATGAACTACAGCCGAAATTTGCAACGCAGGAAACGGAAATCTATTTTGACAACCAATGCGCCCCTTCTGCCTATTCGAGCGTTGACCGCGTGCAGATGAAGCGCGCCGTGATGAACATCATCAACAACTGCGTCAAATATAAAAAGCCCGGAGTTTGCACAATCCGGATCACGCTCCGAATGGAAGAGTCAGATATCCGCATTGAAATCGCCGATAACGGCATGGGGGTGTCAGAAGAGGATCTGACCAAAATTTTTGATAGCTTCTACCGCACCGACCGCGCGCGCACGAATGTGCGCAGCGGCAGCGGGCTAGGGCTCGCCATTACAAAACAAATTATCGACCGGCACAGCGGCAAAATATGGGCGAGCGGCAGCATTGGCAAGGGCCTGACCATCTGCATCCAACTGCCTGCTGTGAACCCCGAACCGAAGCAATAGCATCTGCGGCTTTCGGCCGCATGGATGCACAGAAAGGACGAACGATATGGCAAAATCTATTTTAATTATTGAGGATGATAAAAACATTGCGGAGCTTGAGCGTGATTACCTGGAGGCCAACGGCTATGAGGTGGATACAAAGCTCAACGGAGAAAGCGGCCTGGAAGCCGCGCTTAAGCAGAATTATAACTTGATCCTGCTGGATCTGATGCTCCCCGGGATGGATGGATTTGAAATTTGCCGATGCATCCGCCGGGAAAAGGATATCCCAATCCTGATGGTATCGGCAAAAAAAGAAGATATCGATAAAATACGCGGCTTCGGCATTGGAGCGGACGATTATATTGTTAAGCCGTTCAGCCCTTCCGAGCTGGTGGCCCGCGTACATGCGCATATCGCCCGGTATGACCGCCTGACAGCAAAGGGCGAGGGCACGGCGGATGATTATATTTCCATTGGGAATCTCTATATTGATAAAAATGCGCGGCGCGTTTATGTGAACAAAAAAGAGGCCGTGCTGACCAACAAAGAATTTGATTTGCTAGTATTCCTCGCCTCCAACCCCAATATTGTTTTCAGCAAAAACACGCTGTTTGACCGCATTTGGGGCTTTGACGCGATCGGCGAAACCTCCACGGTGACGGTTCACATCAACCGCATCCGTGAAAAAATTGAGGACGACAGCTCCAACCCGCAATACATCGAAACGGTCTGGGGCGCGGGCTACCGATTCAAGCTGTAAACACCCCGTTATAAATCTATTGAATCCATAATCAATAATTTAGATTTATTTTATATTTTCTTTGTATAGAGTTAAGGAATCGTGGCTATACTATAGGCACAGTGTAGCTGAGGTGGTTGTCAGCCAACACTGTGGATTCGTTTTCTTCTCTCTCTCTCTTTTTCAATCGCGTTGGGGTTACCCAAGGCGATTGAACCCTTTTTAGAGGATTTTACACGGCCGGCAGGAATGCCGGCCGTTTTCCATTTTCCACCTAAACGCTTGCATGTGTGACAAAAAACGGATATGATGATGTATATCGATTTTGACCTTCTGCGTAGGTTGCATTGGGAAGAAAGGAAGAATGATTGCTATGCTGATTGCCGATTTACATATCCACTCCAAATATTCGCGCGCGACCAGCCGGGACTGCGTGCCGGAGGCGCTGGAGCTCTGGGCGCGGCGCAAGGGCATCAACGTTGTGGGCACAGGTGATTTTACACACCCTGCCTGGCGCGAAGAGCTGCGGGAAAAGCTGATTCCGGCGGAGGACGGGCTTTACCGGCTAAAGGACGAGCTGCGGTTACCCGACGCGCCGGACGGCGCAGCGCATACGCCTCGTTTTCTGGTGACAGGTGAAATCAGCTCGATCTATAAAAAAGACGGCAAGGTGCGCAAGGTGCACAATGTGATCCTCCTCCCCTCTCTGGAGGCCGCGGAAAAGCTGGCCCTGCGCCTGGAAGAAATCGGCAACCTGCACTCCGACGGCCGGCCGATCCTGGGGCTCGACAGCCGCGATTTATTAGAAATCACGATGGATGTTTGTGCACAGGCTGTTTTTATTCCCGCGCATATCTGGACGCCGCATTTTTCGATGTTTGGCGCATTCTCCGGCTTTGATACCGTGGAGGCGTGCTTTGGCGATATGACGCCGTATATCCATGCGGTGGAAACCGGCCTCTCCTCCGATCCGCCGATGAACTGGCGGCTCTCTGCGCTTGACCGCTTCACGCTCATTTCCAACTCCGACGCGCACTCCCCTCAAAAGCTCGGCCGGGAGGCAAACCTCTTTCACACCCCCTTCTCCTACTCCGCAATGGCAGCGGCGTTAGAAAGCCCTGATTCCGAAGGTTTTGCAGGCACAATTGAATTCTTTCCGGAGGAGGGGAAATACCATTTTGATGGGCATCGCAATTGCCAGCTCTGCCTGAAGCCCTCTGAAACGATGGCAACGGATGGCCGCTGCCCAATTTGCGGCAAAAAGCTGACCATTGGCGTGCTACACCGCGTGGAGGATTTGGCCGACCGGGAGGAAGGCTTCCGCCCTACCCATGCGCGCCCTTTTGAGAGCATTGTTCCGCTGGCGGAGGTGATCGCCGCCTCCATTGGCTTTACCCCCGCGAGTGCAAAGGTGCAAACCCGATACAACGCGCTTCTGCATCACCTCGGCCCGGAATTTTATATTCTGCGCCAAGCACCGCTGGAAGATATTTCACACGCCTCAGGGCCGAGCGTGGCCGAGGGCATCCGCCGCATGCGTGCGGGTGAAGTAACCCTCTCCCCTGGCTATGATGGGGAATATGGTAAAATTCATTTGCTAGATGAGGAGGAAATCAACACCCTTTCCGGCCAAATCAGCCTGTTTGGCATGCCCGGCTCCGCCCCGGCAAAGCAGCAGAAGCAGAATGCACCAAAGCCAAAGGCAAGGCGTGTCTGCCCAAAACAAACCAAAGAAGAGCCGGCGCAGCAAGGCCTGCTCGGTGAGTTAAACGATAGGCAGAAGGCGGCGGTCACCGCGCCGGAGCAGGCCGTGATTGTCACTGCCGGGCCAGGCACAGGCAAGACGAAAACACTCGTCGCCCGTATTGCTTGGCTGATTGGGGAACAAAAGGTAAAGCCTGCGGACATCGCTGCCGTCACCTTCACCAACAAGGCGGCTGATGAAATGCGGCAGCGGCTCATCCAGCATTTTGGCGGCCGCCGTGCCATTCAAGGAATGCGGATTGGCACCTTCCATTCCCTGTGCCTTGACCTACTTTCTAGAGATGGGCAGGAGATCACCATTGCGGATGAAAACGAAGCCGCGGTGCTCGCCACTGAAATTTTAAAGGAAGGGAAGCTCCAGCTCTCCCCGCGAAAGTTTTTGCAGGAGGTTTCCCAAGTGAAAAGCGGCGTTATCGAAACGCCGCCTCACCCGGAGGCCTATGAACGTTACTGCACCCGGCTACGGGAATACGGCGTGCGTGACTTTGACGATCTGCTGCTCGATGCACTCCAACTGGATACGTCCTTCCCCCATCTCCTCGTGGATGAATTTCAAGATAGCAATGAAATGCAATACCGCCTCGTACAAAAATGGTGCAGCTCAGGGAAGAGCGTGTTTCTCATTGGCGACCCCGATCAATCGATTTACGGCTTCCGCGGATCGAGCGCGCGGTGCTTTGATCGGTTTTTAGAAGAACATCCGGACGCACGTCAGATCCGTTTCACGGAAAATTACCGATCCACGCCGGAAGTATTGGGCTGCGCCCTTTCCCTGATTTCCCACAACGACGGGCCAGAGCGCCGGCTGACCGCCATGCGTCCGCAGGGAGAATGCGTGCGGCTCATGGCGGCCGAGGATGATTTTTCACAGGCGCTTTTCCTTGCAAAGGAGATCAACCGCATGGTCGGCGGCATCGACATGCTCGATGTGCAAACCACCGCATCCCAGCGCGGCGGCCCGCTGGGATTTTCGGATATCGCCGTGCTCTACCGCACCCACCGGCAGGCCGAGCTGATTGAAAAATGCCTGGGAATTGAAGGGGTGCCTTACGTGGTCACCGGGCGGGACAGCTTCTTGGCGGATGATATGGTGCGCGGCACAGTGGGCTTTTTTCGCTATTTGCTCCACCCGATCGACCTACTTTCCCTGCGCGCATGCTTGCTGACCGTCCTGCACTGCCCGGCCGGTGCGACGCAACAGCTGCTGGCCGATTGCCGCGAGGCAGGTCCAACTGCCCTCCTCTCCGGCGAGCTCCCCGCTCCCCTAGGCAAGGCGCCGGAGTTGCAGAAGTTGTCTAATCTGCTCCGGCAATATGCGCCGCGCGCCGCGAAGGAGAAGCCCTTGAAGCTCCTTACAAGCTGGGCGGAAAGCACCGGCCTTACCGGGCACGCAGCGGTCAACCGGCTGCTCGACGCGGCAGTCCTCCAGCCGGATATTTCCTCTTTATTGAACAGCCTTTCACTCGGCAAAGAGGGCGATGTGGCGCGCAGCGGAAACCGAGTTTACACAGCAGATGCAGTCACGCTCTCCACTCTACACGGAGCCAAGGGGTTGGAGTTCCCTGTAGTGTTCCTCTGCGGCGTTTCAAAGGGTTTGATGCCGCTGGATGCGCCGGGCAGGCCCGCAGATATGCAGGAAGAACGCAGGCTTTTCTTTGTCGGCATGACGCGAGCTAAGGATGAATTGATTTTGCTGACAAACAGCGAGCCCTCCCCGTTTCTGAGCGAAATCCCTGCGGCCAATTTGGAAAACGGCACGGCCGCCGAGCTCAAGCGCCCACAAGCGGTTCAGCAGCTTCATCTTTTTTAAAACTGCGCTATCATAAAAAAATTACGAAGGGAAAGGAGCATGTCGGATGCAGATTGCGGCTGTCCGCTTAACAGAAGGCGTCAATGAAGCTATTTGCACGCGCTGGCTCTCCTGTTTGCCCAGGAAAAGGCAAGAGGAAATTTTGAGGCGACAAAGGCCCAAGGATCGGGAGCGATCCCTCAGCGGGGAGATACTCGCCCGCGCCATGCTGGCACGGGAGCTGCGCTGCCCCCTGCGCGACGTTCCAATCTGCCGGGAAACGCACGGAAAGCCGGTTTTAAAAGATTGTACAAACCTCTTTTTTAATATCAGCCATTCCGGGAATTATGCGGTATGCGCAGTTTCGAAACAGCCGGTGGGAATCGATATTGAACGAATCGGGGCGTACCAGCCGAACGTTGCGCGCCGGGTTTGCAGTGATGCGGAGCAAAAACTGTTGGAACAGTGTGAAGACCCTGCCCGCCTGTTTTACAGGCTGTGGACGCTCAAGGAAAGTTATGTGAAATTAACGGGGACAGGCATTAGCGTGCCGCTCAGCCAAATCACGTTTTCTTTTCTGGCAGACGGCAGGGTGGAATCCAATCAAAATAGGGTTCAATTTGCGAGTTTCCCGTTTGGAGATGGATATTGGCTGGCCGTTGGGGAAAAAATGAGGTGAGCTGCATGATTGCCGCATTCGGGCTTGTGCGCCCAGGCCGCGAAGGCGAAGCTTTTTGCAGCTCAAATGAAATCAACAAATAACTGCGCCCTGGCTATGATAAGCCAGGGCGCAGTCTTTTCCGCAAGGAGGGATCGAAATTAGAAGCTCGTAATCCTTCCCGCAAAATCTGCAACGATTAGGTTGCCGTTGGAAAGCGCCACACTGCCAAACACCGGCGCGCCCACATTCTGCTTCTTCAAAACCGCTCCGTTCGCCGGATCAATCGCATAGAGATACCCATCTGACGCGCCGAAGATCAGCTTGCCATTCGAAAGAATCGGCGTGCCTTCTACAGTTTTAGAGCCAACGCCCGCATAAGGAGCCGTGCCAACGAGCGCACCGCCGACCTCACGCTCCCAAAGGATCGTTTTCGTCTCCAAATCAAAGGCAAGCACACCCTTATTCACCGTGGCAATATAGGCAACCTTACCGGAGATGACCGGCTGGGCGCTGGAAGCAAAGTTATAGTCATCGAAATTCGTCTTACTTGTGATTTTTCCGGAGCCGTTATCCACGATCATAATCGCGTCATCATCCGCAACAAGGAGCGTATTCGCATCAATCACCGCCGGAGTGGAGCTGCGGAAGCGGATATTGCTGTCGCTGTTTTCCCAAAGCTTTTTGCCGGTGTTTTTATTGAGCGCCACGAGCGCATCCCAATGGGAGCTGACAATCAGACGATCGCCTGCGATCACAAATTCGGCCGGTGAATTTTCGCCCTTACCGCGGCGGGTGTTCCAGCGCGTGTCGCCTGTTTCCAAATCCAGTGCGGTGATGCTGGCCGCGCAGCCAGCATAGACCGTGCTGCCATCTGCACAAAGGCCGGAGCTAGTGCCGAGCGACCCGCCGAGATCCACCTTCTTCTGCCAAAGCAATGCGCCTGTTTCCGCATTCAGGCAATACACCGTGCCCTCACAATCCTGTGCGACAATCTTCCCATTTGCATAGACCAGTTTGTTTTTCACAGAATTGAGGGTTTTAAAAAACCAATTCACTGAGCCATCCGCCGCATTCAGGCTATAAACGCCGCAGGTGCGGGGATAATCGTCATCCACCGTGGCGGCAAAAATCTGATTGCCAACGGCCAACGGATCGGCAAACAGGAGGTTCCCCTCCAGCTGTGCGCTCCAATTCGCCCCATCCGGAGCCTGCGGTTGCTCAAAATCATAATAATACATCTGGGTGGAAACCTGCCCGTTTGCGGTGATGCTGATAAGCCTTGAACCGCTCGCGGAGGAATCGATGCCGCCGCAGTCAGGCCGCCCGGTGCTGATATTGAGCACGCCGTCCGTTTCCGTAATATAATTATAGTGATAGTGGCCATACACCCACGCAATAAGGTCATGCTCTTTTAAATCCAGTTTTTTCAAACCATAGGATAGCACATAGTCGTCAGACGGCGCTTTGGTATGATTGAACATAACGACCTTCATGCCGGGCTCGACATTTGCCAAGTCGTTTTCCAGCCACTTCCAGCGGTCGTTTTTATTGTAGCCAGAGGCATAGTCCGCACCGGTCTGGAACGGTGTGACAACATAGTGGACGTTGCCCACATCGAACGAATACCACACCGGACCATAAATGCTCTCAAAGAGCGCCTCTCCATATTTCCCAGCCACATAGTCGTGATTGCCGATCACATAGCGCACGGGAACACCCATATTCTCCGTATTCATATCCTTGATATGCTGCTTCAGGCCATCCTCATAGCAGATATCGCCCGTGTGGATGAGGAAGGCAGGGTCGGTTTCCTTCACCGTATCCCGGACATGCTCAATCCACGCGCCAACACCCTTTGCGCCAATTTCTGAATCGGAAATTTGCAGGAAGGAATGATCCGCCTGCGCGGTTTTCTCGCTCTTGTCCAGCCGGAAATCATAGGTTTCCCGATCCTTTGTAACCGGAATGTAATAGTTTTCCGTCCAGTAGCCCGCGGGCGTTGTTACCGTGACGAAGCGGCTCTTGCTGTAGCCCGGCAGGGTATATGCGCCGTTTTCATCCGTTTTGACCACGTTGCGCCCGTCTGAAACGCTAACGTTGGCGATCGGCTCGTTCGTCTCGGCGTCTGTGACCGTGCCTGTAAACGGGCCGGGCATCAGCGCGCCGATGAGCGCAAAGAGCGCTTCCATCACGACGATCAGGATCACCGTGCATAGAATGATGATTTTTTTCTGCATCTTTTATCCCCTTCTTCTTTCGGCAAGCACTGATTCAATCACGAGCGTAAATGATCGAACCGGCAAGGCGCGCGCATGGAATGATGCAGCGCTTACCTGGATATTTGTATCATATTACCACAAATCAGGGTGTGATTCAAACCATTTTTTGTGTATGAACCCGTTTGTTTCACCTGAATGCAGAGAAAAAGAGGAAAGGAAGAAAACGGGGCACGTTTAGCCGGCGCAAGCATATCCATAGCCGCCGGAGCCGTTCAGCCGCTCAAGTGTAACGACCCGCTCATCCTGATAAACTGTGCGCAGCTCGTCGGCGGAGGCATATTTGCCACTGTATTCCGGCGTAGTGACACCCCAGCCCGCGGATTCATCCATCACACACACGAACTCCCGGCACCAGGTGCAGAAGGTCAGCCATTTCGTGTTTTTTTGGAACATCCGGTTAAGATTGGGCAAAAAATCATTCTCCGTCATTGCAATCATCTTATTCTGCGAGGTTTTATAGCAGGTTTTGAAGCGGTTGGCATTTGCCGAATCAAAATAATAGGCTACCCTGCTGCCATTGGTATAATACGGGTCGTCGCCGATGATATCGCATCGCTCATCGCCAACATACCACTTTGGGTCTTGCCCATTATACACCCAGATGAGGTTATTTAGGCCATGGACATTGGTCATCCGGTCATACATCAGGCTCCAAAGCGATTGATAGGCCTTCGGCCCGCTCGCGCCCCACCAGAACCAGCCGCCGCTCGCCTCGTGCAATGGCCGCCACAGGATGGGCACGCCTGCCTCTTGCAGCTTTTGCAGTTCTGCGCAGATGAGGTCAATATCATGCAGAAGGCCCTGATATTCCGCGCTGCCTGGGTTTTCAAGCGCCTGTTTGAGGTTGAAATCCGTTTTTTCCGTATAGAAATGCCGCTTACCTTCTGTTTGGGTGGGCGCCATCCAATGCCAACAGAGGGTGACGATCCCCCCGGCCTTGTGCCACTCGATCGCCTGCTGGATGGAATAACATTCCCGACCAGTTTCTATTTCAGAAAGATCCAGCCCGAGCATGGCCGGGTAAGCGCCCGTCACACTGTATACCGCCCGAAGCTCGTTTGCCTTGAATACGGTCGACGGGCTGTTTGGATCCGATTCATCCACGCGGAACTGCGGTGCGGAAAAATCCTCATATTCGTTGATATATTGCCCGCTGATCACCCGTTTGCCATAGCTTTCCAGCAGATATTGGTATAACGCCTTTGCGCCTTCATCGGCATTGGGGTTGATTAACGCCCGGTCTACCGTTTCATAATGCGCATGGTCCACTTGAATCATCCCATTCCACCCCAATAACGATAAAATACAAGCCAAAAGAGACAACACCAAGCCTAAAATCCTGCGTGCCAAACCGATTTTCTCCCCTTCCTATACTAATCAAGCGCTTCCCCAGGCTATTCCAGCCCTGCGTTCTGATCCCGCACGACTGCATAGGAGGGCTTTAACGCGCCGTAGAGATCTGTGGAACCGTGCACCCGCTTCTGAAAGCGGCCCTGCCCATCCTCGCCCATATGCGTGCGATAGTCGTTGAGCGAAAAATAGATCCATCCGTTGAGCTGGTATTTTCGGTAAAGCGCGACCTTTTCCCGGAAAATCGCGGCACGCCGCTCGTCGCCGCCGTCAAAGGCCGGCTCGCACAGGCCGAACTCCGTAATCACGAGCGGCTTGCCTTTGGCCTGATCGCAGACGAACCGCATGCCCTCGTCATAATGGTCTCTATGGTTCCAGGTGCCCATATATTCGTTCCACATGCAGATATCGCCGTAGAGCGTCGCGTCGTGTTCAGATTCCATGGGGGTACGCTTTTTGTAGTCCAGTGTGCTGGAAACATAATTGGCCAGTCGGCTCGGATCCAGCTGCTTGAAGAAGGCCACCATTTCACGGACATACGCCACCGTCCGCTTGCTGTGGCCGTTGAGCTCGTTGCCCACGCCCCAGCAGACAATGCTCGGATGATTGCTGTGCGCGGCAACCATCTCCGTCGCCTGTTGCTTTGCCGTCTGTTCAATCCGTTTGCCCGGCGCCTTCGGCTTGCCCCATAGCGGGATCTCCTCCTGCACCATGAGGCCGTGCGCATCGCACCATTCGTAAATTGCATTGTCCTGCTGCCAGTGGAAGCGCGTGAAATTGCAGTTCGCCTCCTTGAGCAGTTGCAGAAACTGCTCTGAAACCTCCTGTGGCTCCGCCATACCGCAATCCGGACAGCTGCCAGGCATCCACTCCATGCCGAGCAAGCGGATTTCCTTCCCATTGAGCAGAATCTGATCCCCGCGCACGGTGAGCTCCCGTACACCGAAGCGGAATTTAGACCGGCTGCTCCCGGAGCGGAACGCGAGCGTGTAGAGATTCGGGAACTCCGGCTCCCACAGCAAGGCGTTTTCCAGTGTCAGGCACGCATGGAGCCTGCCATTCTGAAAAAGGACGTTTTGCGTCAGCACCGTGCGCCCTGCCCTATCCAGGATGGAAAGCTCCTGCAACTGCGTCTCTTCAGCGAACAGCGATGCGTCGACTGTGAGCTCCGCACGGCATCTGCCCTGCGGCAGGTATTGCAGAATAGAAGGGGTGATACGGCAGTCTTTCACGTCACGCCGCTCCTTTTGCAGAAATTCCACCGCCCGGATCAGCCCGCCGTCATCCGCCCAATCAAAATCGCCTTTGTTGGGCAGGGCCGTCGCGCTGGGCGCGTTGGAGCAGCGCACGGCAATGCGGTTTTTCCCCTTGCGTAGGAAGCGCGTTGCGTCGAACGAAAACGGCGTATAGCCTGAATCCGCGTGCCGGAACGTGTGCACGCCGTTGATATAGACGTCCGCGTCATGATAGACTGCGCCGAAGCGAAGCAGGTTTACCGGCGCAAGTTCCTGGAGAAATAGTTCCGTGCCATACCATGCGATTCCGCGGTAATTTTGATATTTGTCGGATGCATTCCATGTGTGCGGCACGGATATGGTTTCGCCTTCCACCCCATTGTGGAGGAACGCGCCGCGTTTTTTGGTGTCATCCAACGCAAAGTTCCATTCTTTCAAAAGCATTATATTCCCGCCTTTCATTCAATCACAGATTGCGGGGCGTTGCGCACGCCGCCGCGTTCGATCCGATTCAGGTTTGCCTGCGCCTCCCGCAGCAGGCCGGATAAAGCAACTTTTCCCCCACTCCCGGATTGAAATCGAGAGAAACAGAGAAACAATGATTCAGCTTGATTATAGCATCTGTTTCGGAGAAATACTTGAGAAAACCGCTCAGAAACTTTCGAAATCTTGCTGCCACGGAATCGTGCAGCAACGCGGCAGCGACCGACATTTGCTTTTTTACCCCTGAAAATGGTACAATTCTTATCAGAACACCCGTAGGGGCATAAGACCGGAATCAATCATTGACGGAGGTTTTTTCCATGAATCTATTGGAGCAGCTTAAAACTTGGACCAGCGAAAACTTTTGGGATAAACTGTTAGGCTTCCTGCCGAATCTCTTTGGCGCCATTCTCACACTCGCCGTCGGCTTCTGGCTGGCAAAGCTCGTGGGGAAACTGCTTATAAAAGGCCTGACGGCAAAAAACGTTGATCCGGCCGTCCACCCTTTTATCCGCAACGTAGTGGAGCTGGTGATCAAATTCGGCATTGTCCTCTCCGCTCTTTCTACGCTGGGCATCAACCTCAGCTCCTTCATCACGGCCCTGGGCGCGGCCGGCGTGACGGCCGGCATCGGCTTGAAGGACAGCATCTCCCAATTTGCCAGCGGGCTTCAGATCCTCATCAGCAAGCCCTTCAAGAGCGGCGATTTCATTGAGCTGGAAGCCGTTTCCGGCAAGGTTGCGGAGATTGGATTTATGAACACCACCCTGAATACAATCGACAACAAACGCATTATCATCCCAAATTCCCATTTGACCTCCAACAACATCATCAACTACACGGCGGAGAATAAACGAAGGCTGGATTTGACCTACAGCATCGGCTATGGCGACGATATTGCCCTGGCAAAACGGGTGCTTCACGAAATCGTCGAGGATCATGCCATGGTTTTAAACGATCCCGCGCCCGTGATCGGCGTGAAGGCGCACGATGCGCATGCGATTGAGATTGCCTGCTTGGTTTGGTGCCGGTCGAACGATTACTGGACGCTGTTTTATGAATTGCAGGAGACGGTGAAGCTCAAATTCGATGAAAATGGAATCACAATCCCCTATGAGCAGCTGGACGTGCATGTGGTGAGCCGGGAGGCATGAGGCGGGAACGCTGTCTTTCAATATATTTCAGTAATACAGAACTGATTTTATCGTCAGTTCTGTATTTTTTTATGATTTGTGTTGCAAATTACTTCTTAATTGATATAATAGGGATGGAGAGATTCCCCTTTAAATACAGAAAGAAGGTGATTCCAATGTTTTGAGCATCCGCTTTTTGTATGGAAGCATCAAAACATGTCTGTTGAAATGAGAAGAACATTTTATGAAAAAGGCTATTTCGTTGTTTTTGACTGCGGTGTTACTGCTCTGTTCCTTCAGCTTCCTCATGCCGGCCTATGCGATCCGTTTGACACATATGATACCAATCCGATTATGGAAGAGGAAGAGACACCACCGCGGATTGCACCAAGGTGGGCTTCTGGGAATATAGAAAACGGAGAATATGTAGAACAGGGTTCTCATGAATACATCACGGCAAAAGCATGCGACATATTAACAAAAGATAAGGGCTTCTTCTCAATGAATGAAAGTGCAAATGTTTTTATTGTGCTTGCAATTTCCATAGCCTCTTTAACGCCGGATAAAGATGAAAACAAAAATATTTTCGAAGGCCATTTTTACCATGCGATTGATGGCGATAGCTGGACCGGCTCCAAAACAAACACAGCGCTCGTCAATTGCCGGAATCATTTTGATTCCGCCGTACATGCCGCAAAGGTTGGAGACATAGATGTTATGTACAGCGAACTCGGACGGGCGCTCCATTATATTCAAGATGCGGGAGAACCGCATCATGCGGCGAATATCACAAACGTCAACATAGCACACAATAGTTTTGAATCGTTTGTTGATAAAGATATTGATTCTTACATCAAACTAATCTCAAGTGTAAACGGCTACCGGTTCAGCACATCCTCAAACCCCTCTTACGCAAGTGTTACTTCCCATAGCGTAGATTTTCTAGTGCAGCAAACAGCCTCCATTGCATATACATTTCGAAGCCAGGTAAATAACGCGTTAAATAAAACCTATTGGGATTATGCCGCGTCAAAAACCGTTCCAAACGCTGTTGGATTTTCTGCTCTGCTTATCTATAAATTTGCCTATGCTTCCGGAATGGCTCTTTATTGATGCTGGTATGAAGGAGTGAATCGTAGTGCGCTATCAAATTAAAAAGTTCATCTTTTTTCTCTACGCTCTTTTATCAATCCCTGCTCTACTGTTGTGGTTCAATTTCTATTTTTATGCAATCTTCGGCGTTGGGCCCGATCTTATCTATCAAGAAGGGATTATAGTTCCCATTTTTTTATCGCTCTTGCTTCTGGATGTCGGTTCGATTATTTATCTGGTCTTCTATCGTAGGGAATGCCGTGTTTGGCCGAAGCTGCTGATGCTTTTCACTGGTACGATTCCCACGTATACATCTATGTTAATTTACAATGATTCACCTATCTATACAATTGGCGATCCGCTGCCGACCGGCTGGACAAATCTGGCCCTGATTTTGATTTTGCTCCTCTTCGCCGCAATCGCCCTCGCCGCAATCGTCTGGCTCATCATCGCCATGGTCAAATACCCGAAGCCAGCGCCGAAAGCGGCCTGAATAAACGAGATCAAGCCCGCAAAGCCTCCGGCGGGGAGGGGCGGTCAGCATGCCCTTCCCCGCCTTTTTCATGTTATCGCCCCATAACATCCCGCCAAAAAATTGTAAGTTCTTCTCCGCCGTGTTATAATCCCTTCTATATAAACTTCGAACATACACGGGGATGGATGATATGACAAAACTACTCATTAAACTCTTTATCAAGGATGCAGACAACACGGCAAATGCCGCCGTGCGCTCACGATACGGCGTTCTCAGCGGCGCGGTGGGGATTGCCTGCAACCTTCTGCTGACCATTGCAAAATTTTTGATCGGCTCGCTCACCAACAGCATCGCCATCACGGCGGACGCGGTCAACAACCTCTCCGACGCGGGCTCCTCTGCCGTGACGCTTTTCAGCTTCAAGGCCGCCAATCGTCCGGCGGATGACGAACACCCATTTGGCCACGGCCGAATTGAATATATCGCCGCGCTGGGAGTTGCCTTTTTGATCTTGATGATGGGCTTTGAGCTGGTGCGCTCCTCCATCGATAAAATTATGCACCCGGAGGCGCTCTCCTTCAGCGTGCCCGCACTGATTGTGCTGCTTTTATCCATTGGCGTGAAGATCTGGATGGCTCTATTCAACCATCAGCTTGGTAAGCGGATTGATTCCCCTGCCGTAGGCGCAGTGGTGATGGACAGCGTCAGCGATACGGCGGCAACGACGGTTTCCATGCTCGCGCTGATCCTCTCCAAATTTACCTCCCTCCCACTCGACGGCTATATGGGCATCATCGTCGCCCTTTTCATCTTCTATACCGGCATTCAGATCGTGCGCGACACCGTGGGCAATCTCCTCGGCCAAGCGCCCGACCCAAAGCTCGTTAAGGCACTGGAAACGGAGATTCTTTCCTTTGAAGGCGTGGTCGGCGTGCATGACTTGATCGTTCACGACTACGGGCCAAACCGCATCTTTGCCTCCGCACACGCGGAAGTTCCCTCCAATGCGGATATTATGAAAAGCCATGACACCATTGACCTGATTGAACGCGAAATCAAGAAAAAATTCCACATGGATATGGTGATCCACATGGATCCGATCGTGGTGGAGGACGAGCAAGTCAACCGCCTGCGGCTGCAACTCTCTGAGATTGCAAGGAGCATTGATCCCCGCTTTACGATCCACGATTTCCGCATGGTGGAGGGGCCGACGCACACCAATCTGATTTTTGACCTTGTCATTCCGCACAATTGCAAGATGAAAAAAAGCGACATCTACCAGCGAGTAAACGGGCTGGTAAACGAACTCGGCCCGCAATATTATACGGTAATCACGATTGAAAACAGCTTTGTCACAGAAACGGGTCTGGAATTCTGATCCTTTTTCAGAAAGGGCGCGGTTGCGCCCTTTTTTTGTGAGATTCCGCTCGGATTCCCGCAATCAGACATGGAATTTTGTATGAAAACCTGTTATAATAGAACGTACGAAACAATTGTATTTCACCAAATTTTTTGTGCTTTCTGGTCAAAATGGCTGACTGAACTTATCTGCACCAAGCCACATAAAATTTCTGTTTGTCAGAGAAAGGTATGAGCCTACCGATGAGCGTTACCATTAAGGACATTGCGCGGGAGGCCGGCGTTTCCTATGCCAGCGTATCCCGTGCGCTCAGCGGCAGCCGCGGCGTAAGCGTGAAAACGGCGCAGCGCATTCTGGCGGTTGCCAAAAAGCTTAACTACTTGCCCAACGGCATTGCGCGCAACCTCGTCAACCAGCGCTCCAAAACGCTCGGCCTGATCCTACCGGATATCTCCAACCCCTTCTTTTCCGATATTGCACTGGCCGTGATCCATACGGCGGAGCGCGCCGGGTATCAAACGATTCTCTCTAACACGGATTGGGAGCCGCGCGCGCAGGAGCGCCAGCTCCAACTCATGCGAGAGCAGCGGGTGGATGGGATCATCCTAAAGCCGGTGCAGGATACAGTGGATGGCGCAGCTTATGAAAACCTTGGCCTGCCCGCTGTGTTGCTGCATTACAGCGGCTCAAAGGTAGTGAGCTGCGTGGATACGGATCATGACTATGGCGGCTATCTGATGACCCGCCATCTGCTGGATTGCGGGTGCAGGCGCATCGCCTTTTTGGGCGGTCTGCCGGATTCGCGCTCCAACCTCCAGCGGCTGGAGGGCTACACCCGAGCGCTGCTGGAAGATGGGCTTGCGCCGGATGATCGGCTCGTGCGCCATGGCCCTTTCACCAGTGAAAGCGGCTATGCCCTTGCGAAAGAGCTGCTCACGCATTCGGAAGCCGGCGGACCTCCGGATGCGCTCTTTTGCGGCAATGATGTGATCGCCCTCGGCGCGCTGCAATATGCGCAGGAGACGGGCATCCGGGTGCCGCAGGAGCTTTGTATTGCAGGCTTTGACGGCATTTCCTACGCATCGCTCGCGCAGATCCGCCTGACTACTATCCGGCAGGATCGCCAGCGCATGGGGGAAACGGCTACGCACCTTCTACTCGACGAAATTGAGAGCAACTCTGAGCCTGCGGTGCAAAAAGTGTTGCTAACTCCCACCCTGCTTGCCCAGGCCACCACGGGGGACATGCGGCTGGACGGGGCCAGATAAAAATACAAAGAATCGGAAAGAAAAGAAAGGCATGGTACTTCACAATGGGAGAACCGCTGAAATTTCACCTGATAACGGATCTGCATCACTATGCAGCGAGCCTCGGCACAACTGGCTCCGCCTATGAATGGCGCAGCCAAAGCGACCAGAAATGTCTGGCCGAAACAGGGGCGATCATTGATGCGGCGGTGGATTGGCTGCTGCAAAGCGAAATTGATATCATCCTCGTCGCGGGCGACGTGAGCTGCGACGGCGAAAAGGAGAGCCATCTTGAGCTGATCCCAAAGCTTAACCGCCTCAGGGAAGCTGGCAAGCGCGTTATCCTTATCACGGCAACGCATGACTACAGCGAAATCCCTATTCGCTGTGTCGGTGATGAGCGGCTGCCCGCCACGCCGACCACGCGGGAGGAATTGCTCGAGCTCTACCACGATTTCGGCCTGAACGAGGCTATCGCCTTCCACGCGGAAACGCACTCCTATGCGGTGCAGCTCGCCCCCGGCTGGCGGATGCTCGCCCTGAATGACGATGGAGACGGGCGCGCATTCTGCGGCTATTCTGAAGACCAGCTCCATTGGATTCTGGATCAGGTGAAACTTGCGCACGAGGCTGGTGACGAGGTGCTCGCCATGACGCACCATCCCGTGCTTCCCCCTTCCCCTATCTATCCGCTGTTCAGCCGCCGCGATATGCTCGGCGATTTTGAGCACACTTCAACCGTGCTGGCGGATGCGGGCGTGCAGTTCATCTTCACCGGCCACACACATATGCAGAACATTGCCGTAAAAACCACGGAAAAGGGTAACACGATTTATGATATCAACACCAGCGCCCTAATCGGCTACGCGAGTGCAATCCGCACCGTGGCGGTTTATGATGACCGCATGGAGGTCACAAGCGACCACATCGATCACTTCGACTGGGATCTGCACGGCATGACGGTGGATGAATATTTCAAATCGGTATTCGACCGGCTGCTCAACGATATTTTTGACTCCATGGCCTTTGATATTGAGCGCCTCTCCCGGCTGGCGGGCGGCTTCAGCGTGGAGGCGGAAACAATCCTGAAGCTGCGCGTTCCGCTCACGCTGGCGGGCAGGGCACTGCACAAGCTGACGGTTGGGCAGCTCGCGCGGCTGCTCTGCATCTCCAGGGATATCAGCCCGGAGGTAAAGCCGATTTTGCTCAAGGATTTATTTGTGGAGGTTGTGCGCAATATTTATCGCGGCGACGAGCCGTATACGCCCGACACACCGGTGTATCAGGCGATCAAGCGGATCATGGAGCGAATATCCCCCCTTGTGCGGCGCATGAAAAATAGCGAAGAAATTTTTAAAATGATGAATGTGATTCTGGACGGCGTGCTGTATGACGCGCCGCCGGCGGATAATGACGCGATATTGCCGCGAATGGCATGGAAACAATAATAAAAAAGAATTGATGAGGGGGCATTGCAAAACCGCCCCCATGCAAAAACAAACTGTAAAAAGGTGATTTCAGGCGGAGATATAGCCCCCTTTGCGTATGATCCGCCTGCGATATAAGCCCGAACATTGCCTGCGTGAGGCAAAAACAAAGCTTAAAAGGGGATGCTGCAAGATGCTTTGCATCTTGCAGCATCCCCTTTTAAACCAATCATCTGATAAATTCATAAAAATACAGAACCTGATGCCTCCCATCGAACCGCGTTCGCCCCCAGGTTCCCTCCTGTTTCAATCGAGTAACAAATGGCGGCGGTAACTGCTTACCGCCGCCATTGTTTGTTTTTTTATAGAGAAATTACTTTTTCTTTTTTTCGCCCTTTTCGAGAAACTCCGTCATCTTCTCCGCCTCTTCAAACTCGCCGCCTTCGGGGATGAGGGTGAGCGCCGGATCAGCCTTGTTGGCCTTTTTTTCCGGCAGGATCAGGTTCAAGATAATTCCAGCGAGCGCCGCAAGCGCCATGCCGGAAAGAGATTGCAGCTTCGTCAGCTGGATCGCCGCGCCGCCAAGGCCAAGCACCAGCATGACAGAGGCGATGATCGTGTTGCGCGTCTGGCCGAAATCAACCTTTGCATCCACGAGCACGCGTAGGCCGTTCGCCGCGATGAAGCCGAAGAGAATGACGCAGATGCCGCCCATGACCGGATTCGGAATGGAAGCAATCAAATCCTTAAAAGGCTTGATGAAGGCGATCAGGATCGCAAAGCACGCCGCGCCGCCGGTGACATAGACGGATCCGACACGCGTCATGCCGACAACGCCGGTATTCTCTCCGTAGGAGGTGTTTGCCGGGCCGCCAATCATACCGGCGACGAAAGTAGCGATACCGTCGCCAAGCAGGGTGCGGTCAAGGCCAGGATCTTTGAGGAAATTCTTGCCGCAAATCTGGCCGAGCACCGTGTGGTCGCCGATATGCTCCGCCATGGTGACGAATGCCACCGGGATAATGGCAAGCGCATAGCTGAAATCAGGCGTGTAGGAGACAAAGGTTGTGCTCTTAAGCGTATCATTGCCGATCGGGAGCATAATTTTCGGGATCTCAAACAGGTCGAAGGTTTTGAGATCCGTCCACACCACGGCAAGCTTGGAGAGGATCAGCTGATTCTCTGCGCCCGCGCCGAGGTTGAAGATCAGGTCCACCGCAATGGAGGCCACAATACCGACTAGAATACCGGACACGATCGGCACGATTTTGAAAAATCCCTTTGCATACACCGCGACGAGCGCCGTTGCAAGGATCGTGATGAGCGCGACGATGACAAACTGCCAGTTCATCGTGCCGCCCTCCGGCACAACAAAGCCCGCGTTGGAGCAGGCAGAGCCCGCAAGGCCCAGGCCAATAACTGCGATCATAGGGCCGACGACGATCGGCGGCAAAATCTTATTGATCCAATTGGTGCCGATCAGGCGGATCAGGATGGAAAAAACGACATAAACCAAGCCAGCCGTCATAAGCCCTGTCGCAACCGCCGCAAAATTAGCTTTCTGCGAAAAATCAGGATCACTGACGCTGGCTCCCAATGCCGCAATAATTGCGGAAATGTAAGCGAAGGAACTGCCGAGATAGATCGGGCAGCGCGCCTTGGTGCAAAGGATGTAAATAAAAGTACCGATACCGGAGCAGAGCAACGCGGTGTTGATCGGCAGCCCCGTGAGCATGGGGACGAGCACTGTGGAGCCGAACATAGCGAAAACGTGCTGGAAGCTGAGGATGAACCATTTGCCCGTGGACGGCTTCTCTCGAATGTCAATCAAGAGTTTTTTCTCTTCCATTGAGTGAACCTCTCCTCTTCATCATTTTTCAGCTAGACCCTTTCGGCCGCAAAACGTCAGGGTACAAGCTCATTCTTATATAATTTACAGGCTTCGCGCGCTGGTGTCAAGCAAAAATTTTCACAAAAAACGGATTTTGCCCAAATTCACTTTCTTTTTTTGCCTGCGCGTGCTAGAATAAAAATAATTGTATCATGGAGAGGTGTTTCCATTGGATTTGGAATACGACGCGTTCGACGAAGGCATCGAGCCGGGCGGGCTGCGCAGCCGGAATGAGATTAAGGTGCTCGTCTGCTATTTGCTCAAGAGCATTGAACAGCCCATCTCCAAGCAGCTTATCAATGAGATATTGCAAGAGAACAGCCTGGCCAATTATTTTGAAATCAATCAGGCAGTCAGCGATCTTGTGAGGGCCGGCAGTCTGGAGGAAGCGGCGCAGGAAGGCGATACGGTTTATCGCGTGACGGACCAAGGCCGTTCCGCCGCGCAGACGCTGGAGGTAAACCTCCCCCGCTCTGTGCGGGAAAAGGCGGTGAACGCTGCAATCCGGCTGCTGACCCGTGCGAAGCGCGAGCAGGAAAACCGGATTGACATTGAAAAACTTGAAAATGGGTATCATGTTACTTTTACGATCTATGATTCCACAGATGAGCTTTTAAAGCTGACGATCTTTGTAGCGGACAGCATGCAGGTAGAAACGGTGCGAAAAAACTTTTTGAACGACCCAGTGAAGCTCTATTCCAACATTATCGCGTCACTGACGGTGGAATAAAGAAAATTTAAATGGAATTACCTAACACCGGCAGAAGCTTTTCATGAAGCTTCTGCCGGTGTTAGGTAAACACTTTTTACCCTTCCAAGGCATCCCCCTGCGCATCTGTGAAGGAACCGGCGGCAATCATAATAAGATCAACCAGCGCCCCAACGCCGAGACAGCCAACAGTCAACAGATAAAGCACGCCGGTGCCCATCTTACCCACATAGAAACGATGGATACCGAGGCCGCCAAGGAAAAGGCAGAGAAAGAAGGCGACCCAGCGGTTGTGGGGTTGCGGGTGGAAGTCAAACTCTTCTTCCCTTTCTTCGATGGAAACGGACTGTTCTCTATTACGAAAAGAAAAAATGACCAAACCAACTGAAAACGCCAAAGTGAAAGCACGAAACAAAAAATCAAACAGGATGATCAGCAAAATATGCGGGTAGTCAAAATAGCGGTCCAAATCAGTTTGAGTAAGGCTGTAAATGCTTGAAATCACAAGGAACAATGATAAAAGTAAGATTGGTATTGCAACCAAACCAGTTACCTTTCCCCTTGCCTGACCGCTTAAAAGCAAAATAGATAAAATGACAAATACAAACATCAAAAAGAATTCGACTGTAATCAGAAATAAATTCGTAGGCCAAATGAAATAGGTTAATAAATCTGCCATCCAACAAAGCGACAGGATGATAGCAAAAATTCCAAACGTCCGTTTATATTTCAGATCAATCGCTACATCTTCTAATTCCGCCTGCATAGGCTGAACCATATATGAAGTAACATCATCCGGTGCTTCTGCAACAATGTCGATCTGCTTTCTCCCACATTGTGGGCAAAACCGATCTTCCTCCTCTATTTCCTTCCCGCAATATCGGCAAAACATCCATAAACCCCTCCTCTACACTTATTTTTTATTTTATCAGATTCTCTTTTATTTGTAAATATATACAGATTCAACTTTTGAAATGTAGATATTTGTAAATATAGTGAATAAAATTGGGCTGCTATGCCCCGCAAAGCGGAATATAGCAGCCCAATCTTTATTTGCTGTTTTCGTTATCGCACCGTTGCGCCGAACGGCATCAGAGCAAGCTTTGCCAGCTTAAAGCACTGCTTGCCAAAGGGGATACCGATGATCGTAACGCACAGCACCGCGCCGAGCACAGCGGCTTCCACAGCCATGGGAATCCCACTAAAAATCAACCAAAAAATATTACAGACGACGGAAACCGCGCTTCCTCCAAATTCAACCTCCTTGCCAAATGGAAAAAATGCAAGCTTCGCAAACTTGAAGCACTGCTTCCCAATGGGGATACCAACGATCGTGATGCACCAGAGCACACCAGCAGCCACCCAGCTGAGACCGGTCCACAGCCCGCCGAACAGAAACCAAAGAATATTTCCCAGACAGCCCATTCCAGCCGCCTCCCTTTCTCAATATGCCCACGCCAAAATGCGACAGGCTTTGGTTTCATTCTATGGAAAAAGCTGCGACGCGTCAATGGTAAAACGGGCTTGGGGAGAAAGTTTACACGGCGGGAACAGACGGGAAACAAATTATTCAAATCTATGGCCGATGCCTATGGATGGATCGGGAAACCAAAACTTCCGGCCGATTGGTTTCGAAGAGCAGCAGAGGCTCTCTCCCGTGCGGTCCTTCAATCGATTGATCGGCAAAATTTTTCCGCTTTCCTCATCAATTTTGCGTTTTCTCTTGACAAAGCCGCTTGCCTGCGCTATGATACTATTATATTCATAGTAATTATATAGGAATTGCATGAATAAATCTATTTCGGGAGCGACTAACGTGAAAGGAGCTTTCACGCTGCGAAAAATTGGCTTTTTGATTTGAAAGAGCCAATTTACGCTTTACGGAATCGCCATTTTTATTCCTGTTTTAGTCGCCTTCGGCGAAATGGAGGTTATGAGAAACAAATGAAACATACTCAGACATGCCGCTTTGTTTTTCGAGAACGAATGTGTCGCCGCTGAACGAAGCACAGCCAAACATCCTGAAAAAGTGACGGAAGGGAATGGATTGAATGTCTGAACAAAAAAATTATCGCTTTGAAACCTTGCAGCTCCACGCAGGTCAAGAGTCGCCCGACCCCGCTACCGGCGCGCGCTGCGTGCCAGTCTATCAAACGGCAGCCTATGTATTTGAAGACACCGCACAGGCAGAGGCACGGTTTGCGCTGGCGGAGCCCGGCAATATCTACAGCCGGCTGACCAATCCGACGCTTGATATCTTTGAGCGGCGCATGGCGGCGTTGGAAGGAGGCGTTGCGGCGCTGGCCACTGCATCCGGCGCGGCGGCAATCACCTATGCGGTACAAAATATTGCGCACGCAGGCGACCATATTGTATCGTCGCAATCCGTTTATGGCGGCACCTACAACCTCTTTGCCCATACGCTGACCGAAAGCGGGATTGAAACCACCTTTGTGGACGGCGACAGCCCGGAGGCCTTCGCAGCCGCCATCCGCCCAAACACAAAAGCCTTTTTTGTGGAATCACTGGGCAACCCAAATTCCAATGTGGCGGATATAGAACGCATTGCACAGATCGCGCATACAAACGGCATTCCCCTGATTGTGGATAACACCTTTGCCACCCCATACCTCCTTCGGCCAATCGAATATGGCGCGGATATTGTCGTGCATTCGGCAACGAAATTCATTGGCGGGCACGGTGCGGCTATCGGCGGCGTGATTGTGGACGGCGGCAAATTCGACTGGGCCGTCTCCGGAAAATTTCCCTGCCTGACCGAGCCGGACCCTAGCTACCACGGCGCTGTTTTTACACAAGCGGCTGGGGCTGCGGCTTATGTGACGCGTATTCGCGCCGTATTGCTGCGCGACACAGGCGCAACGCTCAGCCCCTGGCATGCGTTCCTCTTTTTGCAAGGGCTCGAAACGCTCTCCCTGCGCGTAGAGCGCCATGTGGAAAATGCGCTCAAAGTGGCGGCATATCTTTCAAACCACCCGAAGGTGAAGCGCGTCAATCACCCCTCCCTGCCGGGTAGCCCGACGCACGCCCTCTATGAGCGCTATTTCTCACGCGGCGGCGGCTCGATTTTCACTTTTGAAATGGAGGGCGGCGAGGCGGCGGCAAAAGCGTTCATCGACCGGCTCAACATCTTCTCCCTGCTGGCAAATGTGGCAGATTTGAAATCTCTCGTCATTCATCCCGCAAGCACGACGCATTCCCAACTCAACAAGGAAGAATTGGAGGAATGCGGAATCTATCCGGGCACGGTACGGCTCTCTATCGGCACGGAGCATATTGACGACTTGCTGGAGGATTTAGCGCAGGCGCTGGCATAATGCGAAAGAGCGCGTTGCATCATTTGAATCTACGCAGAAATAACGGGAGTGTTGCAAAATGAAATATTTTGCAACACTCCCGTTTATTACAAACGAAGTGAGTAACAAAGCAATGCTTGCCGTAGCCACACCGCATGGGGCGCAGGCAAGCCACGTTCGCCCGTATGAACAGCTTGCGTCATCTACCAATTGGAACCCCACATTAATTTTCTATTTCTCCTGGCAAGAACGGCGAACGCAAAACTGCCCCCTGCTTTGCTCATTGCTTTTGGCTAATCTTGCCGCTCTCACGGTCTTTGATATAAGAAGACGTGGTGGGAATAACGAAACGCATTCCCTTCTCGACGATTTCAAAGGTGCGATCCGTTACATACTCGCACTCGCCATCAATATTGACGGCCGCCGGGGTGTCGCTGTGAATCGTCATCTTTTTGCCGCGGCTGAAATGGGTGATATCCCAGCCCAGATGCATACCTTTTTTATACTTCGGCAGGAGCGTCAGCAGCTTGAGCCTACCATTTTTCTTCTCCACTACAATAAAATCGAGCACGCCGTCATCCGGCACTGCGAGCGGGGCCGCTTTATAGCCGCCGCCATACCAGCGGGAGTTCGCGCCCACGCAAAACAGCAGCGTCATCTTTTTTGGCTCACCGCCGTCGATGGAAACGGTAAACTCATTATTAAGCTTACGGAAAACGCAATAAACCGCCGCAGCCGTATAAGCCATATCGCCCTTCATAAACGGGAGTTTCTTGAAGGCTGCCTGCTTTGCGCAAACCTCGGCATCAACGCCCATGGAGCACTGGTTGATGGCAATCTTATCGCCGCACTTGATGCAATCCAGCTCAAGGGCGGTGCCATTGACCTGTGCGTCAATATTCAAAAACTGCTCCTGTGTGCCAAAAAGCCGGATAAAATCATTCCCCGATCCAAGGGGCAGCACCGCTACTTCCGCATTGGGGTGGCCAAATGCGCCGTTGACCGCCTCAAATAGCGTTCCGTCGCCGCCGCAGGCATAAAAGCGAACCGGCTGGCCCTTCGACGCCTCCGCCCGAATAAAGTCCTGCGCGGCATGGGGGGAATCCGGCACATGGATTTCTGCATCCAGGTTATGCTCGTTTATGTACGCTTCAATCTGGGGCCGGATTAGCTCCAACGCCTTCCCCTTGCCTGCGCGCGGGTTGATAATGAACACATGCTTCATGCAATGATACCCTCCTGATGAAAATATATTGACTGGCAAGTAAACGAAACTGCGCCCATCGCAGCAGGCGCCCTGTGAAATCAGGCGCATTGCCTCTCCCACGAAAATTTTTTGTTCCCTTTCCTACAAAACCGTTGAAACAAAAAGTTTCCTTCTTACCGCGCCTATTCGATACAAAGAATTGGGCCGGACGTCCGCACATCAGGGTGCAGTAGATCGTTTACTTGAAATACATATAAAGCTGGCATTTGATCATACCATTATATAACTTCCGCCTTTTATCAGCTCTTCTGCCGAACAAAGATTCAAATTGTTCAGATGGGCTAATAATATAATAACTCCATCCGCGTTTTTTGTCAAACTTTTTCCCCATAATTCTATATAATTCATTGGCCTGCTGAATATCGAGCATTCGCTCGCCATAGGGAGGATTGCAAATGAGCGTGCCCTTTTCTGTTTCGGGGGCGAAATCTCGCAAATCTGCCTGTTTCCATGCAATATTTGCCTGAACGCCTGCGCGCAGAGCGTTGGCCTTCGCAAGCTCGAGGGCATCCGCATCGATATCAGAGCCATAGGCCTGAAAATGCACATCCCGCTTGACCAAGTCGCGCGCACGCTCGCGCTCCTGTGCCCATGCGCTTTGGGGCAGGGCATCCCACCGTTCGGCAGCAAAATTACGGTTGACGCCGGGCGCAATATTTTGAGCCATCATTGCACCCTCAATTAAAATCGTGCCTGAGCCGCACATCGGGTCATAGAGCGTATGATAATCCCGCAAGCGGGCAAGGCTGCAAAGAGAGGCGGAGAGCGTTTCCTTCAAAGGCGCATAATTGGCCTGTAGGCGGTAGCCGCGCTTATGAAGCCCCGCGCCGGAGGTATCCAGCAGGAGGCTTGCTTCATCCTTCATGATAGAAAATTGGATTTGATGGATAGGCCCCGTCTCTTCAAACCACGGAATATGATAAACACTTTTGAGCCGCTCTACCACCGCTTTCTTGATGATCGCCTGGCAATCACTCACGCTGAAAAGCGCTGAGTTGATGGAATACCCTTTCACGGGGAAGGCATCCTCCCTGCCGATCCACGCTTCCCAAGGAAGCGCTTTTGTCCCCTCAAACAGCTCGTCAAAGGTTCTGGCGGGAAAGGAACCAATCAAGATTTGAATGCGCTCGGCAAATCGGCAATTGATATTGGCACGCGCAAGAAGATTCGCATCTCCGGAAAAGAGCACGCGCCCATTCTCTGCCGCCACATCAATTGCGCCCATATCGCGCAGTTCCTGTGCAATAAGGCTTTCCAAACCTAGAAGGCACGGCACTACACAGCGGATTTTCAGCTCGTTGCTTTGCATAAAATGATAACCATCCTTTTTGCCAATACTAATTCTCATGCTATACCCGAATGGCGGGCATCTACTCCAACAAAAGAGGCGCCAGGGCAAGCCCTGCCGCCTCTTCTGCTTATTTTATACGGATTGCGCCCAATGCGCAATCAAAACTTTCGGGAAACTCCTGCCAGCTACCCTGCATTTATAGGGTATCCGGCTCAATCAAACCATAGCCGCCGTCTTTGCGGCGGTAGACGACATTAATCTGGTTAGTCACCGCATTGAGGAACACATAGAATTGATGACCCAGCAGATTCATCTGCAAAATTGCCTCATCCACATCCTGCGGCTTGTTCAGAGGAATCTTTTTTGTGCGTACCACATCGAAATCCAGCTCCTCTGAAACCGGCTCCATATCCGTATACGCATCAAACGCTCCGGAACGCAGCCTCTTTTCCACCCGGGTTTTGTTTTTACGGATCTGTCGTACCAGAGAATCAACGCAGCCGTCCAGCGCATCCTCCATATCCTCCGCCCGCTCTTCCGCACGGAAAATCATGCCGCCGTGCGCGACGGTGATCTCCACAATCTTGGCGGATTTCTCCACCGTAGCGGTGATTTTGGCCTCCGCCTCCTCACCGAAAAAGCGCTCGATCTTTGCAAGCTTCTTTTCCGCATGTGTTTTGAAGGATTCTCTTGGCGTGCATTTGCGTCCGGTAATGGTTATTTTCATAACGACATCCCCTTCTTCTATATTGAATCCCTGAAGCGAAGCGGTATTCCGCCGCATCAAAGGGACCTACGAATAAGAATGCCCTCCTCTTGCTCTCATTATAGCACATATGCACAGAATAGCAAAGGGTTTACAAAATTTTTTTGAGATGTCTTGTAACATGGCAGCCAATATTGACCGCAACCGGCAAGCCTGCAATGTGGGTCGCCCCAGCCTCCACATTCACAGCGAAAGCCGTCGTTTTGCCGCCAAAGCCCTGCGGGCCGATGTTCAGCCGGTTGATGCGTTCGAGCAGCTCCTCCTCCAATTGCGCGTAAAACGGCTTTGGGTTCCGCTGGGAAACCGGGCGGCAAAGCGCCTGTTTCGCCAGCAGGGCGCAGCCCTCAAAATCGCCGCCGATCCCGACGCCGACCACCATCGGCGGGCAGGGGTTGCCGCCCGCCATTCGTACTGTGTCAACAACAAAATCTACAACGCCTGCCCGTCCGGCGGCTGGGGTCAACATTTGCAGGCGGCTCATGTTTTCACTGCCAAAGCCCTTGGGCGCGACGGTCAGCGTTACTTTTTCACCCGGTACGATGCGCGTGTGCAGCACGGCGGGCGTATTATCGCCCGTGTTGATGCGCTCCAGTGGGTCGCCCACCACAGAGCAGCGCAGCAGCCCTTCCGTATAGCCCCGGTGCACGCCCTCCTGAACAGCGGCCTCAAAATCGCCGCCCGTGAAATGCACCTCCTGGCCGACCTCCGCAAACACAACCGCCATGCCGGTATCTTGACAGACGGGGATATCCAGCTCCCGCGCAGCGTCAAGATTATCGAGCAGATCCTGCATAATGCCTTGGGGGAGCGCCTGCTCCTCACAACCGGCGCAGGAGGAGATGCACTGTGTTAAATCTTCCGGCAGCCGTTTATTCGCCGCGACGCACAGTTCACGCACCGCATTTGTAACCTCTGAAACATCCATTTCCCGCATCAAAATAACCCATTCCTTTCTAACAGCCATACCCACCCCTTCCAAAGGGGCAAGGCCTATCTTTTCAAACAAATCCTGCCGGGGCGCCTCCTCTTTCATGCCTGATATAAAATCTCGCCGCCGCCTACCACCAGCGCCGGTTTTGCGGCAATGGTTAAGGGATCGCAGGGAAACAGAGAGAAATCCGCATCCTTACCGGGCTCAATCGAGCCCACGCGGCTAGAAATGCCACAGATCTCAGCCGGCGTGAGCGTGATGGCCCGCAGAGCCGCCTCATAGGGCAAGCCCTCCCGCACGGCAAGCCCTGCGCATATCGGCAAATATTGGATTGGGATCACTGGATGATCCGTGATGATCGAAATGCGCACGCCTGCCTTTTGCAAAATGCCGGGCGTGGCCGGGGTGAGCTCGTGCAGCTCCGGCTTGCAGCGCTCAGAGATCAGCGGCCCGCTCATGGCAGCCACATGGCGCTTGGCAAGCGCATCCGCAATTTTGTGCCCCTGCGTGCAGTGAACAACCGCGTAATTCAGGCTGAATTCTTCCGCAATGCGCATGGCGGTACAAATATCGTCCGCGCGGTGCGCGTGAATATGAATGGGAAGCCCCTTTGTAAACAGCGGTTCCAACGCTTCGAGCTTGGCGTCGAATTCGCACAGCTCCCCTTCCTCCTGCGCACGCTTCTTTTTTTCAATATATTCCCGTGTTTTGGCGAGCTGCTCGCGGATAAGCGCGGCGGTCGCCATGCGCGTGGTGGGTGTTTCGTTCTTTTCATGATAGACGGACTTGGGGTTTTCACCGAGTGCAAATTTCATGGCAACAGGCGCTTTGATGACCATATCATCGATGAACCGGCCGTAGGTTTTCATTGCAATGAGCTGCCCGCCGATGGGATTGGCGCTCCCCGGGCCGGTGACAACGCTCGTCACGCCCGCGCGCACGGCCTCTTCAAAACAATAATCGAGGGGATTGACCGCATCGAGCGCGCGCAGCTGCGGGGTGCAGGGATCGGTCTGCTCGTTAATATCATCGCCTTCAAAGCCGAGAGAATCCTCGCAGATGCCAATGTGCGTGTGCGAATCGATAAATCCTGGCAAAAGCCGGGCGCCTCGCGCGTCGATCACCTCGCCTACCGAAAGCTTTGGGAGCTCCTCCATCGGGCCCGCTGCGACGATTTTACCTTTTAGGGTATCGACGAACCCGTCCTCGACGACCGGGCCGGAGATAGGGTAAATCTTTGCATGAATGATGCGCATAATTATGTATTTCCTTTCTTCACAATGAATCATCTATGCCCATTGAAAAGCCTATTCGAGCCGTTCCGCCAGCAGACTGCCGCCCATTTGATAGGCCTCGCTCATTTCCCTGCGCAAATTCTCATAAAAGGAAACCGCCGCCTGCCGCCGCTGCAACGCGAGCTCCGCCCCTCTGCGCGTATAAAACCGATCGTACAGGCCTTCTAGTTTCCGCTTGTATTCTTGAAAAAAAGAGGGCTGCGTATCGTTGAAGCCGTCGGATACTTCCCCCTCCTCCGTCAAGGAATACAAGGGTTCCCCAGCCTGGCCTTTATAACATATCGTGCGGGCAAGCCCGATTGCACCTGTCACATCGAGCTTGTCGGCGTCAAAAAGAATCTTTTCCTCCGGGGTGACCGGCGGGCGGTCGGACCGAAACCGATGCCTTTCAATACAGGAAGCAACCTTCTCCGCAAAAGTGGGCGGAAATCCATTTTGAACGAGAAAGGCCAACGCCTTTTCCGCCCCCACGGCCGCATGGCATAGGGCCGGATTTTCAAACTGCTCCCTGCGCCCGATATCGTGCAGCAGGCAGGCGGCGATCAGCACATCGGAATCCACCGGCTCCTCAAATGAGGCGATATCCAGCGCCGCATACAGCACCCGGTAGATATGCTCCCTGTCATGGGCGCTGTCCCGCATGCAGGAAAGCATATAGGCCTCGATCAACCTGTAATCCTTCGTTTTCATGTAAATCCCCCCTTTTTTGTAACCGCTGATTGAACCGGTGCTTCCTTTACAGCGAGAAGCTTTCCGGTAGGAGCTGGGCGAGCGTGAACGCCCGGATTGCTCCGTCCGCCCCGCCGAGCAGGATGCGGAAATCGTCGAAACAGAATTCCCGCATGACCTGGCGGCACACGCCGCAGGGCGGGCAAAAGCCGGAACACGTGCCCTCCTTCCCGCCGACGACCGCGATGGCTATAAACGCCCGCTCCCCCTCGCTGACAGCCTTTGCAAACGCCGTGCGCTCCGCGCAAATGGTGGGTGAATAGGAGGAATTTTCAATATTGCATCCGAGATAGACCGCTCCGCTCTCTGCCAGCAGCGCCGCGCCAACCTGAAAGCCGGAATAGGGCGCGTAAGCGCGCGCCATAGCCGCCCGCGCAAGGGAGACGAGCTCTGAATCTGTCATAAAAGGGTCCGTCCTTTCAATCCGGTTGGAATCCCATGGAGGTTATCACACTTTTCGGAGCATTCCTGCAAAGCTCTCGCCCGCAAGCGGGCCGTCCGCGCCCAAAAGCTCCAGAACCGTTTTGCCAATATCCGCAAAACTCTTCCGCGTGCCCAGCGGCACAGGGGCAATTTTTTCTCCATAGACGAGCAGTGGGATATATTCTCTCGAATGGTCGGTGCTCGGCGTTGCGGGATCGCAGCCGTGATCGGCGGTGATCATAAGCACATCATCCGCCCCCAAATGCGGCAGAAAACCAGCCAGCCAGCCGTCAAAGGCGGCAATGGCGGCGGCGTAGCCGGCCACATCGTTGCGGTGGCCATACAACATATCAAAATCAACAAGATTGACAAAGCAGAGGCCGCGAAAATCCTCGTTTTCCAGCCGCCTTGTCTGCGCCATGCCATCCGCATTTCCTTTGGTTGGGATCGCGCGGGAGACGCCGCGCCCAGCAAAAATATCGCTGATTTTCCCCACGGCGAACGTTCCCCGGCCCTGCTCCCGCAGCAGGTCGAGCATTGTAACGCCCGGAGGCTCCAGGGAAAAATCGTGCCGGTTTGCCGTGCGCGTGAAGTGCGGATACACGCCGGTAAAAGGTCGGGCGATCACGCGGCCCACCGCATGTTTGCCCGTGAGCACTGCGCGCGCCTTGCGGCAGATTTCATAGAGCTCCTCCGGCGGGATAAGCGATTCATGCGCCGCGATTTGAAAAACACTGTCCGCGGAGGTATAGACGATCAGCTTGCCGGTCTCCAAATGCGCCCGGCCATAATCCAGGATGACCTGCGTGCCGGAATAGGGGCGGTTGCAGAGCACGCCGCGCCCAGTGGCCTGTGTGAAAGCGTCGAGCACCTCTGCCGGGAAGCCATCCGGATACGTCGGCAAAGGATGATCGGAAACCAGGCCCGCGATCTCCCAGTGCCCGGTTGTCGTATCCTTGCCCTTTGAGCGCTCAACGCAGCGGCCGTAGGCGGCAAGCGGCGCATTCACACCCTCCCGGCAATCCACACCCTCGATGTTGAAAAGCCCCAGCCTTTGCAACGTATCCGCCCGGAAGGCCGGCGAGTGGGAAATGCTCGCCAGCGTGTTGCTGCCCGCGTCGCCATAGGCCGCGGCATCCGGCAGTTCGCCAATACCAAAGCTATCTAATACAATGAGAAAAATCCGCTTGCATGTGAGAGAGGGCATCATCGTTCCTCCATTTAATCAGCTGAATATAGTATACACTGCGCCATTCCCGCTTGCAAGCGTCCCATAGAGGGAATGCGGCAAACGAGCTTAAAACGCTTTGTCCTTGTCAAATCGCACCAAATGCGTTAAGATAAAGAATACTCATTTTAGTATCATAAGCGGGGAAAGAAGGTTTTATGTAATGTCGAAAGGAAAAAAAGCTGTGATTATCATTGCCGCCATCGTCGTTGTGCTGGCGGTGGCCGCGGGGATCATCCTAATGCCGCGCCACGGAAAAACGGTGGCGGATACTTGGTCGCCCTATGATACCTACGGCGGGCAGAAGTGGATCCGCACAATCGAAAAGCAGCCGGGCAAGGATTTTAAAATTTTGCAGATCACCGACACGCAGCTCTATATGCTGCCGGGCGATAACAAAAAAGCGCTGGAATTGACAAAAGAGCTTGTCACGGAAGAAAAGCCCGACCTAGTGGTGCTGACGGGCGATAACGTATCCGCCCTGTTTACCGACTGGCTGATCGACGATGTGATCGACTGCATGGAAAGCCTCGGCGTGCCGTGGGCGCCTGTTTTCGGCAACCACGACGGTGAGGGCAAAGCAGATCTCAAATGGCAGGGCGAGCAATTTATGAAGGCGGAGCACTGCCTCTATCAGCCTGGGCCGAGCAATCTCACAGGCGAAGGCAACTATATCATCAATGTGACGGAAAACGGCAAAGTCATTCAATCCCTGATCCTGATGGATTCCGGCAATCATGATACCTACGGCGACGGCTCCGGGGAAGAAACCTCCGCCTACGCCTATATTCACTACGATCAGATCGAATGGTATAAATGGGCCATCCGCAGCGTGAGCGCACAGCAATACGGCAGCTTTGACCCCGCCGGCGGCAAGGTGGTGGAATCCATGGCCTTCTTCCACATTGCACTGCCGGAGATGAAGGAGGCGCTCTTACCCTATCTTGATGAAAACGGCCTAGGCGAGGTGCCCGAACACCTTGGCTTTGGCGCGATTCGTGAAGGCATTGCCTGCCCGCCGCTTAACTCCGGGCTCTTCGACGCGATGAAGGAGCTTGGCAGCACCAAGAACATATTTTTCGGCCACGACCACGCAAATGACGCCTCCGTTGTATATGAAGGCATTCGCATGACCTACGGGGTCAAAACAGGCCCCAGCCCCAAACCATGGAACGACGCGGTCGCCTATGGCGGCACGCGGATTACGCTGAAGGATGCGGATCATTCCGTTCGGGTAGAGCATATCTACAAGGGCGGCCCGGAAAAATAACATCTTCCCTTTGCTCGCCATCAGCTCTCTCCTCCTCCCCAAACAGCAGATCATCCGCGCGGATGGAAAACAGCCGCGCTATGCGCATCAAAGCGACCGTGTCGGGCAATTCCACATCGCGCTCCCATCGGCTTACCGCCGCCTCATCGCAAGACAGGGCGGCGGCAAGCTGTTTTTTTGTGAGCGCGTGGCGCGTGCGGAGCCTTCGAATTCGCTCGCCGATCGTATGCCCCTCATGCCTGGCCGCGGCGAGCACCTGCGAGGCCTGCGAAACCACCTGAAACGAATTGGGCTCCGCCTTTTCCCACTCCAGGGCCAAGACGGCATATTGAATGCGGCTGTTAATCACCTCCTGCGCGCGGCGCAGCGTGCGGGAAACAGTGGAGCGGTTTAACCCCGTTTCCCGCGCGACCTGGGCGGGCTTTTCCCCCTCCAACCAACAGCGCTCCAGAAGCTGCCGCTGCGAGGGGCTCAGCTCCTCTTGAATAATCCGCTCCAGCGCCCGTGCCAGCTTGCAAACCGCTTGCCGATGGTGCTCTTCCTCCGGGGAGAGAAACGCCTGCTCGACCCAGCTCTGATAGGCGAAAAGATCCCAGCTATTTTGTGAGCAAGCGGTGGGCCGCCCGCCATTTTGCTTCATGATATCAAGCCTTTCTCTATTTTTCCCATTCTTATGGATATTTGTTCCGGCAATAAATAGAACAAATGTTCTTTTCTCAATTCTTATTATAGAGTCATTGTTACAATTTGTCAATATTATCAAAAATTAATTTTTTCTGCCGCTTGGGTTTTGAAAAAAGACAGCCCTAATATCCACAAAGCTTCCTTGCAGCCGCCTTTAAAAAAATACGCCGCAGGATACGAAAGGTATCCCACGGCGTATTTTGGGTTTGACGCCTGTTTAGTGGAGCGTTAGATCCGTGTAAATCATGCAGTGGTCGGAAGGAATACGGCCATCCACCAGGTCGGTTACCACACGGTAGACTTTTGGCGTGATAGTATCCTTCGTAACAAAGAGGAAATCAATCGGGCTTTTGCCCGCGAGCCCTTCCATATCAAAACCGTTGAAGGTGCCCATGCTCATGGTATCCGGCGCAAGGTATTTGCTATCGCCCAACGCGGCGGTCATCCCGCGGTAAACCTCGGAACCCTCCGACACATTAAAATCCCCTGTGCAAACCGTGGGCAGGTTCAGCTCTGCGATCTTATCCAAAATGATTTGCACGCTGTTTAAGCGCGCCTGTGCGCCGACGTGATCGAGGTGCGTGTTGAAATGCGCGTAGCTCTCCCCCGTCTCCTTATTGCGGAGCACCGCCCAAGTGCATATGCGGTTCAGCTGTGCATCCCAGCCCTTGGAAGGCTTCTGCGGTGTTTCGGAGAGCCAAAAGCTGCCGGAATCAACGAGATCATACTTCTCTTTCAGATAGAAAATCGGTGTGAATTCATCGAACACATAACCATCCCGGCCAATGCCCACATAGGCATAAGCAGGCAGCTCCGCCTGAAGAGCAAGCAGCCAGCCAGGGTGCGCCTCCTGCAAGCCGATGGAATCGGGCGCATATTTTTTGATTGTTTCGGAAACCGCGCGGATGCGGAAGAGAAAGAAATTTTCACCCTCCCCCGCTGTTTGCACATTGAAGCTTGCAACACGCATAGCGCCGGGGAAAATCTCCACCTGCGCCGCAGGCGGATCATCCGGAATCTCTGGAAGGACGCCATCCGGAATTTTGACAAGCCCACCCGTCATAATAGACAGCAGCGCGCCAAAGGACAGGATCAGGGCGACAACCTTATTCATCACGAGTTTCAACAATGCCTGCATGACTGTTTACCATCCTTTCTTCCCCTCGGTTGTGTGATTAGGCTTTATTTCATTACCACATCCGCATAGATCGCATAGTGATCCGACGCGAATCGGCCATTGACGCGATGATTCAGCACACGGTAAACCTGCGGGGCGACCGTGGCTTTGGTGACAAAAATATAATCAATCGGGCTTTTTTTGCTCATAAAGATTGGGAAATAATCGTGGTAGGTACCGCTCGCCATCGTATCCGGCGCGAGATATTTGCTATCTCCAATGAAGCCGTCATTCATTAGGTTATAAACCGTGCTACCCTCATTCACATTGAAATCGCCCGTGCAAACCACAGGCATATCAAAAGAAAGGATCTTTTCGCGCACCAGTTTCGCGCCGTTTACGCGCGCTTCCTCGCTGGCATTATCAAGATGCGTGTTCACATGCGCATAGGTGAAGCCTGTAGCTTTTTCTCGCAGGATCACCCAGGTGCACAGGCGGTTGCAGCCGCCATTCCAGCCAAGGGACGGGAGCTCCGGCGTTTCAGAGAGCCAGAAGGTACCGGAATCGACCAGGTCATATTTATCCTTGCGGTAAAAAACAGGGTTAAACTCGCCCGCTTCCTGCCCATCATCGCGGCCCACGCCAACCCAGCCGTATTCCGGCAGGCCTTCGGTGAGATCCTCCATCCAATCCTTCAGCGCTTCCTGTAGGCCGAAGGAATCGGGCTTCGCATCCCGCAGGGTTTGGATGACCAGCGGCGCGCGGCTCTTCTCGGAGCGCAGGCCATCCCCGCCATAGCGGACGTTAAAGGATAGGATGCGCACCTGGCCTTCCGCCACCTGGGGCACCTCCACATTTGGCGGGAACAAAAACCCGCACAGGGCCGTGACCGCCGCTATGATTAGGGATAACACTTTACTGATGAATGCCATTTTTCGCTTCCCCTTCCATGATAATCGCCAATCCAGACAAAAAAGATTGGTCCTCTGCCTGTATCTTAGCACAATCCTCCCAAAAAGACAATGAGCATGCAGCAAAAATACTGCATGCTCACAAGAGGGAAAAGGGGATGCGGGGCGGCAGCCGTTACTCAACCGCCCCGCCAACGAAAAGAGGTGTAGATATGAGCTATCCAAAAGCGGGACTTTATATACATCCGATCCTCTTTGGAGCCAGCGGGAGCCGGAAAAACGCCCAGAACGCTTTTCCGCCGTTACGCTCCCGCCGGCACGACAGGCTGGGAGAGGAGTGTAAAACCCAGCCGCCTTCAGAGGATCGGAGGTATAACAAAAAAAGAAGGGAAACGTTTAGTAGATAGAAACCATTGGGGTCGTGTAAGTATAGGTTTGATAAATCAGCAGCTTATAAGCGCGCACCGTATAGGTGGCCTCATAGTAGCCGTTCGGCAAAGATGGGGTCGTATAGTCATAGCGCAACGGGCAGCCAGAGCCTTGCAGGTTGCTGTTGGTATCCTCATTGGCATACACATACCAATCGTTAGCCCCGCCCCCAATCGGGCAGCGGCGAAGCTCCACCCAAACCTTGATGTTGGTCACGGTATCGGTGATACCGCTCGTGTAAAAATGCAGCTTAAGCTGCTTCGTGCCGGTCCGGTCAAGGCCATAATCGGGAGTTGTGATATACATAGAACGGCTCAGGTCTTCCTGATATTCCGGCCCTTCCTCCTGCACCGCGCCGGCCGTCATGCCCAGGGGCAGGAGCAGCAGCATGCAGCACAGCAGGATGGACAGCCACCGTTTTACGGATTTTCCATGTGTTTTCATCTTCAAACTTCCTCCGTTTTTAGGATAGAGGGGTGCTTTTAAAAAACCCCCTCACTCTATATAACGAAAAAAAATCGAAAATGTTGCACTTGATTGACAAAAAATTTTAGTTTTGCTGCAATTTCGTCGATTGTGCTATTTTTATGAGCTCTTCTTTGGGCAAATTGCTCACACTAATGTGGAATCGATAGGGTCCTTGCAACCACATCAGGCCCCCTCGGTTTTCATCCCGCTTAACGACATAGTAGAGGCATTTGCCGAGGCCCTCCACCTCAATCTCCTCCAGCGCCACATCCTCCAGGTCAAAAACTATGGTACTAGTCGGATAGCGTTGGTTGAAGGTGATATAGCTGCCTGACCAGAAAAGGAAGCCGTCATCCTTGCGATAGAGGTAGTATTCGTTACCATCACAATGATGTTCCTCCAATGCGTAATCCGACGGGATGTAGGTGGGCGCGTATCGCTCCGGGAGCAGGTAGGTGCCATCCGGCTGCTCAAGATAAGGGTATGTATTTTCCACCAGAAATCCATCCGGCGTGGTGGGCGCAGCGATCACGCCAAGGTAGTTATCCATATCAATCTCCAACCCGGCAAAATCCTGCTTGGAATTCAGGTTGGAGAACACGCTGGTCATGGCCACCACTGCGAGCAGCGCTGCAACAACGCCAATGCGGAGCACATGCCTGCTGCGCTTGCCGTGCAACACCTTCACGCCGGCTGGGCGGCCCTTGGCACGGAGGATTTGCCTTTTGCGCTTTTCATACGCTTTGGTAAAGGTAACGCCGGAAAGCTCCTCTGCGCTGGGCAAGCCGCTACTCTCTTCCTGCGCATAGCGCCGCAAGGCGGAGCAGAGAATCTGATCATTTTCTTCCCTACGCTGATTCATCCCAGAGAACGCCTCCTATCGATAAGGCAAAGGCAACAGCATCCACTTTCTATGATTTTGATGGCCTGTCCTATAAACCCTTACACTCTATATAACGTAAAAAAATCCAAAATGTTGCACTTCACCAATGATATTTAATAAAATGTTTATTGTTAAGTATTTATTAGAATTATGCCCTGTTTTTATACGTCAAAAATAATCAAATATTGTAATTTTATCCCAATTTAGATAAAAAACAAACAGCCGGAAGAAACAGTAAAATTTCTTCCGGCATGCATAAAAATGGCATTTTCTTTTTCATGCCCGTCAGGCCTTGTTCCGTTTGCTTTTCAGTGCCCTTTTCCGGAACAAAATGACAATATTTCCGTTTTAAATAACACCTTTTCCCAGGCTTAACACGCGGCTCATCCCTCCGGATTGGTCATGAACAAAACGCCCAGCGTATTCGGCCCACAGTGGGCGGAGATGGTGCAGCCTGCGCGGGTGACAAAAATCTCCTGAAAACCTGCAAGCTGCTCCACGGTTTTCTTCACCATCTCGATGCGCTCAGGCGACATGCCCGAATGCGTGATGAAAACGCGGTCGAGCTTTAAATCCTTTCTGCCAGCGAGCTGATCGGTGGCATACTGCACAAGGGCCTTATCGAGCGTACCACGGTATTTTTTGCCCACTCCCATCGCGCCGTTGCGCGCCGGGTCCACCATAATGCAGGGCTTGAGCTTTAACAGGTTTGCGCCAAGCATCGCCACGGAGGAGCACCGGCCGCCCGCATGCAGAAACTCCAGCGTATCCAGCACAAAGCTTGCATGGGCATAGGGGCGGAGGGCATTGACCTCCTGCTGAATCTGCCGCCCATCCATCCCCTGTGCGATGCGCTCAGCCGCCTCAATCACGAGCAGGCCCATGCCGGTGGAGAGGTTGCAGCTATCAACCGGGTAAACATTGCCCAGCTCTTCGGCAGCGATGCAGCAATTTTGATAGGCGGAGGAAAGGTTGGAGCCCAGGTTGATATGCACCACCTGGTAGCCATCCTCCACCCACTGACGGAAGTATTCCACATATTCCCCCGGCGTGATTGCGCTCGTTTTGGGCAGCTGCTTATGCTGCCACCAGGCCTCATACAACGCATCTGGGGAGATTTCCCCATCCGCATACTGCCGACCCTCCAACAGGATATGGAGCGGATACATGTGAACCTGATAGCGCTCAATGAGCGCCGCACTCAAATCGCAGGTGCTATCCGCGCTTAAAATCACCTTTTGCGGCATTCGTCGTTCCCGCCTTTCAATCATGTGTTAAATTTAGCAAACACAGCTGGTGTAGGCTGCTTGTTTTGTATATTTTAGCATACTACATGGGCTATATGATTCTAATATTCCATATTAAGGCGCCGCTTTGCCGAGAGGCGCGCTATTCAGACTTCCGCCCTGCCGCAGTAGAGCCGGATGGCGTCCCGCAGGAAGATAGACAGACCCTCTGCATAGCGGTCAATCTGGCGGGTAAACCGCTCATCCGCCACATACATCTCGCCAAGGCCGATGAGAATTTCATCCGTGCAATCATAAAAATAACGTGTAATCAGCGATTGCCACTGCTCCACCAGCGCCTGCGCGCGAGGCGAAGCGGGCCCCTCCTCCATGCAGGAGGCAAAGCCGCCGTAGACCGCCTGCATCTCCGCGTGGATCCTTGCCCAATCTGCGCTGGTGTATGCGCCCGTCTTTTTGGCGCTCTGCGCATAAGCGGGCGAATCGCCCCAGCGCTCCTTCGCCTCTTCGGCATACCGCTCCTGCGCCCTGCAAAATTCAGAGGCGTCAAAAGGTTTGAAATCCATGGTAATATCCCCTTTCAAAATATGATCCACAAGCTCGATCAAGCGCTCGAGGCGCTCCCGCTTCATTGCGAGCAGCTCCCGATGGCGCTCCATCGCCCTGCGGCTGTTAAAGGAAGGGCTTTCCAAAATCCGCCGGATCTCATCGAGTGGGAATGCAAGCTCCCGAAAAAAGAGAATCTGCTGTAGCCGCGCAAGGCAGGCTTCGTCATAAAGGCGGTAGCCCCCTTCGCTTGTGCCGCTCGGGCGCAGCAGGCCGATCTCATCATAATAATGCAGTGTGCGCACACTGACGCCCGTTAGACGGGCGGTTTCCCCAACGGTGAGCGGTTTCATCCACGATCATTCCCCTTCCGAGGGACTAGCCGCTTCTATGCGCCCCAGCCCCTGATTGAGCGGGTTTGGTTGCCCGCTGAAACAAGCATATTCCATCACGCAGCGTCAAGGTCAAGCGATTTTGAAAAAATGTTGCACTTTTCTCCATCATGCCTAAAATGACTTGTCATATACCTATACTTTGATATAATAAGGAGAGAAACGCGCTGTCGCAAACGCAAGGATTTTGCGATACCCCATTCTATAATGGAGCAGATAGCGGGGCAGGCGCCCCCGCACGGAAAGAACCGGCTATCCGTTTGAGAGATAGAGCTTTCAAACTGCTTGGTGCTGGAAAGGATTGGTTCATATGAAAGAGGAGAAAAGCAAGCTGTTACAGGCCCTGGAGGCAAAAGTGAAGGAACTCACCTGCGGCGGGATGTGCATCGCCTATTCCGGTGACGATGGCAGCACCCTGCTGCTCAAACTCGCAGCGGATATGAAGGCGCGTATTTTAGCCGTCACCTTCCGCTCCCCTCTCGCTCCTGTGGAGGAGGCACAAGCCGCACAGGAGCGCGCAAAGGCGTTTGGCGCGGAAAGCCACCTCCTGCCGGTGGATTTATTGCGGGATCCACGCATTGCGTCGAACTCTCCCAGCCGATGTTTTTATTGCAGGCGGACACAATATGAGGCGCTCTCCGCCTTCGCGGTCAACCGTGGCATTTTCTGCATCTGCGACGGCACCTGTGCGGACGCTGGGGAAGCAGAGCAGGAAGATAAACTCCGTGCCCTGCGGGAGCTTGGCGTACGCAGCCCGTTAAAAGAGTGCGGCGTTACGCGCGCCCAGGCGCGCGCATTGCTGCGGGAACTCGGCGTTGCGCCGGGGGCTATGCTTTCCCCCTGCCTTGCCAAACGCCTTCCCTTTGACACGCCGCTGGAAAAAGCGGAGCTCAAGCTCATTGAAGATGGAGAACGGCTGCTGCGCGGCCTGCGGCTGGATGGCTGCTACCTCTACCTGCACGGTGGGCTCGCGCGCATCGCCGCACGGCGGGATCAGGCGGCTAGCGTGTTGGCCGCAGCACAGGATTGTGTAAACGGGCTGACAGCGCTCGGTTTTTCCCAAGTGACGCTTGATCTGACGCCGCTGCCGGGCGCGAAAGAAGCGGCACGAGAGGAACCGGCACAGGAGCGGGCGGAAGAGTCAGCCTAAACAAAGCTAAGGCTGCATTCTGTATCAGCCCCCTGCACGAAAAAAATAGCGGGCCACAATGCGTGGCCCGCATTTTTTTGCATCCATAGCGGTTCTGGCCGCCCCATCCGCCGTTACTGGATTTGCGGAGGCTCCAGCGCGATTTTAAGCACCCCCTCTGCCTTCGCCTCAAAGAGCGCATAGGCCTCCATGGCGCGCTCCAAGGGAAAGCGGTGCGTGAGCAAAGGCGTTAGGTCAAGCGCCCCCGATTGGATGAGCTCCAAAATCCGCCCACAGGCATTTGCATCCACTCCGCCCGTTTTAAAGGTTAAGTTTTTGCCATACATCTCCGGAAGCGGCAGGCTCTGCGGCCGCTCGTAGAGTGCAATTACACAAACCGTCCCATTCGGCCTGGCTGCCTGCCACGCGGTTTGGAACGTGCTCTCCCCACCTGCCGCCTCCATCACCACATCTGCCCCGCGCCCCTGCGTCAGGCTACGGGTGAAGGCCACGATGTCCTCATGCATCGGGTTAACCGTTTGATCCGCAATTCCCATGCGCCGCGCCAGGGCAAGCCGCTCCTCGGAAAGATCCGCAGCAATGATGCAGGCCGGGCGGTGCAGCCGGGCACAAGCCATGGTGCAAAGGCCAGTCGGCCCGGCGCCGAGCACCAGCACAGTATCCCCCTCCTGAATTTCCCCGATCTGCGCGCCCCAATACCCGGTTGCCAAAATATCGCCGGTAAAAAGCGCCTGTTCATCCGTGACGCCCGCCGGAATATGGCTGAGCCCATTTTCTGCAAAGGGGACGCGGACATATTCCGCCTGGCCCCCGTCTATCCGGCAACCAAGCGCCCAGCCCCCGTGCACATGTGTACAATTATTGACAAAACCGCGCCTGCAAAAATAGCACTCCCCGCAAAAGGTCTCCACATTGACCGCCACGCGGTCACCTGGACGAAAGCCGCGCACCGTCTCCCCCACTTGTTCCACCACGCCCACCATCTCATGGCCCACGATCACGCCGGGCTTTGCGCGCGGCACGCTGCCGTGCTTGATATGCAGGTCGCTCGAGCAAATGGAGGAGAGCGTCACGCGGACGATTGCGTCCCCCGCCTCCTGCATTTCAGGCACTGGCCGCTGCTCCAATGTAAACAGGCCATTCTCCCGGTAGACGACCGCCTGCATCATTTGATCTTTCACTCGTAACCGCCCCTTCTTCTATTTGTCTCTATTATAGCGGAGATGGGGCGGTTTGTCATGCACCTGTAAAGCGAGAGCCTTATGGCTCGAATAAAATCAATCATGGATATTGTATTTTCCTTCAATATATGTGGTAATAGCCAAAATAAAATTATATTTTTTGTTTATGTATAATATTGAAATATGTATATAGTTATATTACTATATTAATTGAAAATAAAGCAAAGGGGAGATTCCCATGAACGAATACGCCCAATATCCCAATCAAATCGAAAGGAGAAAAAACAAATGAAACAGAAACACATCGTCACCAAACAGCTATCCTTCTTGATCGCCATGATCCTAGTATGCCTCCAATTGCTTCCGATAGGAGCCTTCGCAGTTGGACAAGCACAGCCTCAGGAAGAAATGATGCAAGCACAGGCCGCAAGTACGAAAAAATACCGTTCGCCATTTATCGCCAAAGGCTATACATCAGGCGCTTATTATAAACAGCCTGGTTCATCATGGAGCGCCGGATATCACACAGGGCAAGACTATAATTGCAGCAATGATACACTGGTCGCCCCTGCGTCAGGTACAATTCAGCGCAGCAGGTGGGATAATAGCTATGGCAACTACATCGTGATTGCAACCAACGATGGATGGGTCATTTTAATGGCCCATATGGCCTCCACCCCGCTCGTGAAAGAAGGGCAAAAGGTCACAGCCGGTCAGCGGGTCGGCACAATGGGAAGCACAGGCAACGTTACAGGAAAGCATCTGCATCTGGAAATAGAGAGCTCCGGCACATGGGCATACAACAAAAATCTACAGGATCCTCGCCAGTATATTGATCTGGATAACTACGGCGGCTCCTCCACCGGCGGGAGCGACATTTATCAAAACGGCTCCACAAAAGAATATGTTTACAGCACCTGGAGCTCCTGCAACGCACAGGGCAGCGATTATATCGGATATATTGATCCCTATGAAACTGCGAATGTCTACGGCTCCTACAACGGCTTATATATTGTTGTTTACAACGCTGGATCCACCAAAAAGGCCGGATTTGTGAAATATTCAGGAGGAAACACCAACCCCTATTGGAACCCCAAAACCTATTCAAATGGCTCCACAAGCGAGCCGGTTTACCGGTCTCTGGCAGACGCCAAAAATAAAACAAACGCCATAGGATCGCTCGATCCGTGGGAAACTTGTACCTGTGTGAAAGTGGTCGAGGGCAAACCAGTCGTATTATACACAGCGGGAAGCACCAAAAAGGTGGGCTTTGTGAATTATATGGGCGGAGTCAGTTAAGGCGCTGAATAATTACAGGTAATACAAACGCCTATCGGAAGAACGGCAATTCTTCCGATAGGCGCTTCCATGTTCTATTCTGCAAAGGAAGAGGCGGAAGATAGACGTTTCCGCCAATAAAGCTGCGCAAAGAGGGCATTATAAACGACTGTTTCACAAAGCATAATTTTGATAGATATCTTTGGCCTTCTCTAGAATCATCTCTTTGAGCTTCTGCGGCGAACGCACCACCGCCCGATCGCCATACTGCATCAACCAGGAGATCAGCCCCTCGCTCACCTTCGCCTCAAATTTTACAAGAAAATTCCCCTCGCCTGCGGTGCGCAACAGAGCCGTATCCCCAAAACGATCCAGGATCTCTTCAATGAGCTCCCTCCCGCAGCAGAGCTCTACCGTTTCTGTTTCTCCGGAAAACATATGGAAAAGCTGATTCACATAATCCGCAGCGTCAAAAAAATCCGTGTAATCCGACACCTCTCGGAAATCCCGCGCAGGCGTATCCAATGCTTCTGCCCGGTGGATACGATCAAGGCGCGCATGCATGAGGTTATCATATTTGGGATTGTTGCACACAAGATAATAATGCCCGCCGGACCAGATCAGCGCATAGGGATTCACGCAAAATTCCTTCTCCTGCAATTCTACCTTCATCTGGCCGGAGAGCGCGCGCCGCGCATATTGGAACCGGACTTGCCGCCCGGCCTGAATGGCTTGATCTAGAATTTCAATCGTATAATAAATTTCCTCATTGGAGCATTTAATGCGATGGTCGATATAGACCTGCCCCTCCAGCCGGGCAGCCTGCCCGCAGCTCACAAGGCCTTCCAGCTTCTGGACGAGCTGCGCCGTTTTTTTGGGTGTAATAAACGCCGCAGCCTGCACCGCATCGAGCAGAAGCCGCACCTCCGCCGTTTCAAAGGTACGCGAGGCAAGAAAATAGCCGGATTTGGGCGCACGGGTGTGCAGAATATCAAGGCCGAAGCTTTTGAGCAGCTCGATATCACCATAGATCGATTTGCGCTGCGCAGCCACGCCGCGTTTTTCCAATTCCCCGCAAAGCTCCTGCGCGGAAAGCGGGTGCTCCTCATCCGTTTGTTCCTGAAAAATCTGAAGAAGATACAGCGGTTTCAGCTTTGCATTTGCACTGCCTGCCAAATGGGTTCACTCCAATTCCTGACGTCTGATCGCGGCAGGGCCAGAAGCACCCGCCTCTCATGCTGCCAAAGGCCAAGTCAGGAGCCGGAATCGCCGGCCCCATCATCCAGCTAGTCAATAGGCCATCTTTTCATTGAGCGCGCGGACGGTATCCTCATCGAGCTTCACAATCGCCCGATCATAGGTCATCATGCCGTTCACCTCATTCTCCACATCGCTGACCTGCGTATAGATCGTAGCGCTTAATCCCTTGGGGATTAAGGGAAGAATCTGCTTCTCCAGCAGGCGGCGGTAGGCCTTGGTCAGCTTCTCCTCATTCGCAAACATGCGGTAGCCAAAGCATTTTTGGCGATCCCACACATGGCCGTCGATGATCCGGCTGTAGCCGCCGAACTCCGTCAGCGCAAAGGGGCGGTCATCCAGCTTCGGCAGCCGGACGGGCAGAATATATTTGTGCATACTGTTGAGCTCTCCTCCGCCCTGGTCGTACCAGCCGCTTGCGTGATCGACGATGCGGCTTGGATCGCGCTTTTTCACCGCTTCGCCGATCTCCTTGGCGTCAAACTGGCCCCAGCCTTCGTTAAAGGGCACCCAGCAATAAATGGAGGGGAAAACCTCCAGCGCGTCGATCATCTCAAACAGCTCGCGACGGTAATCCTCCCGCGCCTGTTTTTCACCGCGGCTGAAGCGCTTATAATCATCATCCTTCACTTTGATCCCAATATTCGGCAGCACGCCCGCCGTCCAGTCGCCGATATAGGCGCCGCCGCTGATCATATCCTGCCAGACAAGCATCCCAAGCCGGTCGCAGTGATAATACCAGCGCGCAGGCTCCACCTTGATGTGCTTGCGCAACATATTAAAGCCCAGGCGCTTTGCAACCTCGATATCATAAACCATCGCCTCGTCTGTAGGCGGAGTGAGCAGGCTCTCACACCAATAGCCCTGATCGAGCAGGCCGCGCTGGAAGTAGGGCTTGTTATTGAGCAGCAGGCGCGGCAAGCCCTTTTCATCGCGGCCGATGCTGCACTTGCGCATGCCCACATAGCTGCGCACCGTATCGCGCAATTCGCCCTGCGTGGAAAGCTCCAATTGGAGATCGTATAAAAACGGGGATTCCGGGCTCCAAAGCTTTGCATCCGGCAGCTCAATTTCCTCGCTGGTGGAGATTTCCCGGGCAATGATCTCCTTCCCCTCATCAAAAACGCGGAGCTTTAGCTGATAGCCCTCGTCGCAATAGAGCTTGGTATTGAGCGTAAACAGCCCGCGGTCGATATCCGGCACGGCCTTTACTTCGCGGATATAGCATCTATCCACCGCTTCGAGCCAGACCGTCTGCCAGATTCCGGAGGTGGCGGTATACCAGAAGCCATGTGTTTTGAGCACCTGCTTGCCGCGCTGCTGCCAGCCTTCATCCGTCGGGTCATATACGCAGACGGTAAGCTCATTGTTATGTGCGTTGATATAGCCCGTAATTTCAAAACTAAAAGGGCAATAGCCGCCGGTATGGGTGCCGACGAGCTTTCCGTTCACCCACACCTTGCACTGCCAATCCACCGCGCCAAAGTGCAAAATGACCTTTTTGCCATAAAAGGCCTCGCTGAGCTCAAACGTGCGGCGATACCACAGCAGTTCATCCGGCTTTAATGCCCGCTCCACGCCGGAAAGCGAGCTTTCTATACAGAATGGCACAAGAATTTGCCCCTCAAAGCGTTCCGGCTGCTGCGCGCCGTGCGGCGTAACCGCATAATCATACAGGCCGTTTAAATTCATCCAGCCTTCGCGTACCAGCTGGGGGCGTGGGTATTCGGGCAGAACGCGGGCAACGTCCACGTTTGCCGCAAAGCGTGTTTTGATTCGTTCCATGGTGTCCCCTCCATTATATTCATCATGCGAAATGCCGTTTGCAGACAAGGCAATTTGGCTCTATTCCTAATTTTAATCGGATCTACTGAATTTGTCTATGCATTCTTGCAAAAATGAGATAAAATTTCGAAAAAAGAGATTGCAGGAGGGGGAAAAATCTGTTATACTATCTATCGTTGTTTCATCAACCATAAGTATGCGGGTATGGCGGAATTGGCAGACGCGCAAGATTTAGGATCTTGTATCATAAGATGTGCAGGTTCGACCCCTGTTACCCGCACCAACAAAACAAGCGGAGTTAAGAACTTCGCTTGTTTTGCTTTTATCCCAGATAAAGCAGCATCCCCCGCCAATTTACTATCAATCATCCCACTAGGAAACTCGCCCTTTTGTGTTCTCGCTCTCGTTTCTGTTTTGTATTGTAAAAGAAAGTTTATAACTTTGGAGCCGATTTTAACTCTTTTTCACGATCGCTTATCGTATAAAAATAGCCGGGAACGAACTGTTTCCGTGAACGGCTGATATCCCTTGGGCCGTGTTATTTTGGCAAATGTGAATTCACCACGCTATTTTCCTAGATTGTAGGCAAACACAGTTCGCCCCTACTCGCTTCGTAAGAAAAAACAGAAGAAAGGAAAGAGGAACAAATGAAAAAAGTGGCGATTCTCGGATATGGAGGCCGGGGTTACCATTACGCAAAAATGTGCAGGCAGATGGACAAAGACTTTCAGATTGTTGCGGTAATCGATAACTCCGAGGATAAACGAAGGTTGGCAAAAGAAACAGCCAAACTTGACGATGCACAGTTGTTTTCATCTTTAGATGTCTTTCTGGCCGCACCAAAAACCGCAGATTGGCTTTTCATATGCACGCAGGATAAAGATCACAGAGAGCACGCTGTAAGCGCGTTGAAAAAAGGCTATCATCTTTTACTAGAAAAGCCGGTGGCCTGTACGCCAGAGGACTGTCTGGAGATTGAAAGAACAGCGAAAGAACTTAACAGGCAGGTTGCTGTTTGCCATGTTCTGCGATATTCTCTCTATTATGAAAAAATTAAGGAAATCATAGAAAGCGGCATTTTAGGGAAAATTATTGCAATCGATCAGGTAGAAAACGTTGCCTATTGGCATCAAGCCCATTCCTATGTGAGAGGCGATTGGCGAAGGGCTGACGAGAGCACGCCGATGATTCTTGCAAAATGTTGCCACGATTTAGACATTGCCGTCTATCTGGCCAACAGTAAATGCCGGCAAGTGATCAGCCAGGGTCAACTGAATTATTTTAAAAGGGAAAATGCACCCGAAGGCGCAACAGAATATTGCCTTGGGGGCTGTAAGGCAAAAAAGGAGTGCCCCTATGATTGCGAAAAACTATATGTAAACACTTTGAAGCATCTGCCAAAAAAAGCAATAAAAGGCGCTTGGCCTCAATCAAGACTGATTGCCGACAGCATTGTGACCATCCCCAAACTCTATGAAGCTATGAAAACGACAAGATATGGAAAGTGCGTATTTTTAAGCGATAATGACGTTGTAGATTACCAAATCACAACGATGCTGTTTGAAAACGGAATTAATTCTACTCTTACAATGACCGCCTTTTCGGGGCCATCCTATCGTGAAACAAGAGTGAGAGGAGCTCTTGGAGAACTGGTCTGCAATATGGGGGAAAATAAAATTGTTTTACATATATTCGGAAAAAAGGCTAAAAAAATCCGTTTACACAAACGCCTTGATGCCCACGGAGGAGGTGATAAGTGATTAATGGAATACTTTGCAAAGGATAAACTGAAAACTGACATTTCTCTTTCTATTGAAAGCCATCTCATCGGTTTTGCTGCTGAAGAATCAAGATTGAACGGCGGAATGCCTGTTCCGCTTTGTAAATTTCGAAAAAATGCATGATAAGATATTTGAAGAATCGCGCAATCTAAATAACAGCGCCACATCCTGTTGCCAAACGAATGCGCACCTCACTGCCCGGTGAGGTGCGCGCTTTATCTGCATCATGGAGCAGCCGATAGGCTTCTTCCGCCGCCGTCAGCCATTCGTTGGAGGCTTTTTCTGACGGAACTTCCATTGCCGAATGCTGAATCCAACGGTTGGCTGCCGCATCTCCGATCCGTTCACATCTTTAGGCAGCATTTCTCTGTAAAATCAGCGGTTAAGGCGTCGTTTTCTCCTCAACCGGGAAAACAACGCCTGCGCCCAAATCCTGCTGCATCTGATGGAAACGCATCCGGTATTCCCTCGGTTTTGCTGATTCATGACCTCACTTGCTTTCGCTGCACAGCAGCTCGGCCACATCTCCGGCAATCTGCTCCGCCGTCAGGTGGTTTTGCCGCAAAACCTCCGCCACATCGTAACGATCCAAAAATTTCTTTTGCAGCCCATAATTCAACACCTTTTGATGGGAGCGGCCATAAAACCTGGCAATCTTTTCACCAAAACCTCCATCCAGAATACCATCCTCCAGCGTGACGATCACCTCGTGATCCTCTTTGAGCTGTTCCAGCAGGTCTACATCAAGCCCACTGATATAGCGAGGGTTAATCAGCGTTGGCTGCACGCCCGTTTGAACGGCGATCGCCTGCGCTGCTGCTTTGCCAAGTGGGAAGAAGGCGCCGAGCGCAAGAATCGCCGCCCGGTTCCCCCTCTGCACAACCTCAAATTGATTCAGCTTGCTGAAATCTTTTGTAACGGCTTGCCCGCTCGACACCAAAGGCCCGCCCGGCACGCGGATGGCAACCGGGTGCGCCCTCTGTGCAAGGCTCCAATCTAGCATCGCCAGATATTCCTCCTTTGTTGTGGGGGCAAGATACACCAAGTTTGGAATATTGGCCATCATCGGGATATCATAGATGCCGAGATGTGTTACATCGTTCATGCCATAAATAGACGCCGCATAGACGAGGATGGTAGCCGGGCTATTGTTGATGCACAAATCTTGCGAAAGCTGGTCAAACGCCCGCTGCACAAAGGTGCTGTAAACGCCGTAGACCGGCTTGCCTCCGTTCACCGCAATGCCGGAGGCAAGCGCCACTGCGGTTTCCTCCGCAATGCCGACATCTACGAACTGGCTGCCCGCCTCCCGCCGTTTCTCCGGTGTAAAGCCTAAAACGGCGGGCGTTGCGGAGGTGATGGCGACCAACGTTTTATCCTCTTTCATTCGTTCCAGTAGAAAGCTGGCGGTGACACTCGAATAATCTTCCTCTTCCACGGCCGCAACAGGCTTGCCATTCGCCATGCCAAAGGGCGTGCACCAGTGCCAGCTCTCCCGATCCTTTTCTGCGGCAGCAAAGCCCTTTCCCTTCTGGGTACAGATATGTACAACGACCGGATGCGCAGCATCTTTCACCATCTGGAAGGCCGCGATCAATTGGCTGAGATCATTGCCGTTCTTCACAAACACATAGCCGAGCCCCATTGCCCGGAAGAAGTTGCATTCCGCCTTGCCATCCGTTTCCCGCAGCAGCCTAAGATTTTGATAAAGGCCGCCGTGATTTTCCGCGATCGACATTTGATTATCATTGACCACGATAATCAGATTGCTGCGCAGCTCCGATGCAAAATCCAGCCCCTCCAGCGCCTCCCCTCCACTGAGCGAGCCGTCGCCGATCACGGCGATGATATTCTCTTTGCCGCCCTTTAAATCCCGCGCTTTTGCAAGTCCGCAGGCCAAGCTAACCGAAGTGGATGTATGCCCGATGGTAAAAAAGTCATGGGGGCTTTCCTGTGGGTTGCTGTAGCCTGACACATCGTCATAGTGCTGCTCAGACAAAAATGCTTTTTTGCGCCCCGTGAGCATCTTATGGCAATAAGTTTGATGGGACACATCGAATACCAGCTTATCCCTAGGCGAATCGAACACATAGTGTAAGGCGATCGTCGCCTCCACCATGCCGAAATTGGGCCCGAAATGGCCGCCGCGCCTGCTCAGCTTTTGCAGCAACGCCTGCCGCATTTCCGCTGCCAACGTTTCCAACTGATTGAGCTTCAGCCTTTTTACATCAGAAGGCTGATCGATTTGTTCAAAATACATAAAAACATTCCTCCGATTCTGTTTTTGCCAAACCGATCCTTTCAGCCGCTGCACATTGCTCAAAGGATTCGGCCTAGTATCAGGCTAACACTTGGAGTGAACTCCATGTCAAGCGTTTTTTTCCTTTTTTTACAACGGCCGGTTTTGCATGAAACGGCCAATAGGAAAAGGGCTAGCTAAGCTGAAGCAATGCAGAGAGGAATCAATTGCCATTTGCCCTTTTTTCTTTTATAATAAGCCTGCATCTGGTAACAGGAAAAGGAGTTGATTCATTTGACGAACCTCCCGCGCGGGGAATATCCACGCCCACAGTTTGTTCGGAGCGCTTGGCAAAACCTCAATGGGGCATGGGAATTTCGAATCGATCACGGCAAACGCGGCCGCCCGGACAGCCACTTTGACAAAACGATCCTCGTTCCTTTTTGCCCGGAATCGAAGCTGTCCGGCATTGAAAATCGGGATTTTATGGAATCCGTCTGGTACCGGCGCACGGTGATACTGACACACGAGCAGCTTGCAGGGCGCGTCCTCCTGCATTTCGGAGCGGTGGACTATGCATGCACCGCCTTTCTCAACGGCCAGAAGTGCGGAACGCACCGGGGCGGCTACAGCTCCTTCCAGTTTGATATTACCGAATATGTGCATGCGGGCGAAAACACGCTGGTTGTTCACGCTGTGGATCATCAGCGGGGCGGCAAGCAGCCACATGGCAAGCAGTGCGATAAATACCATTCCAAAGGCTGCTTCTACACGCGTACCACTGGCATCTGGCAAACGGTGTGGCTTGAATTTGTGCCGCGCATGTATTTGAAAAGCGTGCAGGTCACCACAGACTATCGCATGGGAAGCGTTACATTCCTCGCGACTGTCAACGAATTGCCAAAGGCGCTCACCCTGCGCACCTCCATCTCCTTCGATGGAAAGCCGTGCGCCAGCTTTGAAACGCCACTCTCCGCCGGTGGAACCATCTATACCATGCAGGTTGGGGATGTAAAGTGCTGGGATATTTTGCAGCCAAATCTCTACGACGTGACCTATGAGCTGCTCGACGGCAATGCGGTGATCGACACGGTGCAAAGCTATTTCGGCTTCCGCACGGTTGAGCTCCGGGAGCACTCCCTCTGGCTCAATGGCCGCCCCATTTTTCAGCGGCTGGTGCTCGACCAGGGCTATTATCCGGACGGTGTTTACACCGCCCCCACAGACGCGGATCTCAAGCGGGATATCGAGCTTTCCATTGCGCTCGGCTTCAACGGCGCGCGGCTTCACCAGAAGGTATTTGAAGAACGCTTTCTCTATTGGGCGGATCGGCTCGGCTATCTCGTTTGGGGCGAACAGGCAAGCTGGGGGCTCGATATCACAACGAGCGAAGGGCTCATCAACTTTTTGCCGGAATGGCTGGAGGTTGTTGCGCGCGATAGGAACCACCCCTCCATCATCGGCTGGTGCCCTTTCAACGAAACGTGGGATCAAGGCCGCCGCCGCGCGGATAAGCGCGTATTGGAGGCCGTTTATCTCACAACCAAGGCCGCCGATCCTACGCGCCCCGTGATCGACACCAGCGGCAACTATCATGCTAGGACAGATCTTTATGACGTGCACGACTATGAGCAGGATGTGGTTCAATTTGCAGCGCGCTACGGCGCGGTGACGCGCGATTCGATTTATGAGCCGCACCCGGGCCGCCAGCAGTATGAAGGCCAACCCTATTTCATCAGCGAATATGGCGGCGCATGGTGGGCGCCAGGCCAGAAAAAGGGCTGGGGATATGGAAAAGCGCCGGAGAGTGAGGCGGAATTCGGGAGACGGTATACCGGCCTTACCCGCGCGTTAATGGATAACCCCCATATCTGTGCGCTCTGCTACACACAGCTCTATGATGTGGAGCAGGAGCAGAACGGACTCTATACCTATCAGCGGGAACCAAAGTTTTCCCCGAAAATCTATGAGCAGATCCGCGCGGCAAACAGCGCGCCTGCGGCCAACGAAAAGGAACGGTAAGGAGAGACCATTGGCGCGGCTTTTTGCCCAAGCAACGGCTGGCTTTGCCGCTCCGACGACAGCAAAAATCCCGCCCGGAATGAACCCGGGCGGGATTTTTTTGCTATAAAACCAGCTTATTTCATCATGCCGGCAACTTCATCCGCGAAGTTGTCTTCCCGCTTCTGAAGGCCTTCGCCCTTTGCAAAGCGGGTAAAGCCAAGCACCTTCACAGAAGCGCCGATCTCCTTGGCAACGGATTCTACATACTTGCCAACGCTCAGGTCGCCATCCTTAACAAACTGCTGATCCATCAGGCAATTTTCCTTGTAATACTTGCCAATACGCCCCTGCACGATCTTCTCAATCACCTGCGCGGGCTTATTCTTATTCTTTTCATCCTCGGCAAGCTGCGCGGTGAGAATCTCCTTCTCATGGGCGATCACGTCCGCCGGTACGCTTGCTTCGTCAAGATAAGCCGGATTCATCGCCGCGATCTGCATCGCAACATCCTTGCCCATCGCTTTAAACTTCTCGTTTGCCGCAGTTGCGTCATCCGCATCAAAGTGCACCATAACGCCGACCGTGCCGCCGCCGTGGACATAGGTGGAAACCACACCCTCCACGCGCTCAAAACGGCGGATCTTCATATTCTCGCCGATGGCAAGGATCTTATCCTGCAAGTTCTCCTGCACGGTGCGCTCGCTGCCCGCGAGCTTTTCCGCCAGAAGTGCATCCACATCGGCCGGATTGCTGGCTGCAATCGTTTTGGCAATATCCAAAACGAAGGACTGGAACTCCTGGTTCTTTGCCACGAAATCCGTCTCGGAATTTACTTCGACAACAACGCCAATCTTCTTCTCTTCATTGTTATATGCGAGCACAACGCCCTCTGCCGCGATGCGTCCGGCCTTTTTGGTAGCCGCCGCAAGGCCTTTTTCACGCAGAAAGTCAATTGCCTTCTCCATATCGCCGTCGGATTCGACGAGCGCCTTTTTGCAGTCCATCATGCCTACGCCGGTTTTCTCGCGCAGGGCCTGTACATCTTTTGCAGTAAATGCTGCCATAATCAATATCCTCCTATTGTCATGTGTTCCGTATAAATAACCGTGCCTTCACAAGCTAAAAAAATACCCGCGCCGCGCCGTAGGTAATGAAACGGCCCATGGCACGGGCATCCTCACGAGTGAGAAAAAAGATTCAAATCCGTTTATGCGCCGGGCTGCTCAGCAGCAGCTTCCGCTTCCTCGCCCGCCTCGGCCTCTGCCGCGGCGTCGATATTCATCTGCTTGCCTTCCATCACGGCATCTGCCATTGCGGCGGAAATCAGGCGGACCGCGCGAATCGCGTCATCATTGCCGGGGATGACATAATCAATCTCATCGGGATCGCAGTTGGTATCAACGATCGCAACGATCGGGATATGCAGTTTCTTTGCCTCAGCCACTGCGATGCGCTCCTTACGGGGGTCAACGATAAACATGGCGGCGGGCTGGCGTTTCATGTGGGTGATACCGCCCATGAATTTCTCGAGCTTTTCAATCTCAAGCTTCAGCTTCGTGACCTCTTTTTTCGGAAGCAGGTCGAACGTGCCGTCCTCTTCCATCGCTTTGAGCTGCTCCAGACGCTTAATGCGCTGCTTGATGGTTTTAAAGTTTGTCAGCATACCGCCAAGCCAACGGGCGTTGACATAGGGCATACCGCAGCGGGAAGCCTCCTCACGGATGGAATCCTGCGCTTGCTTCTTCGTGCCGACGAAAAGGATTTCCTGCCCGTCCGCTGCGAGCTCGCGCACAAACATATAGGCCTCTTCCAGCTTGCGCACGGTTTTCTGCAAATCAATGATATAGATGCCGTTGCGCTCGGTGAAGATATACTTCGCCATTTTGGGGTTCCACCGACGGGTTTGATGGCCGAAGTGGACACCCGCTTCCAGTAACTGCTTCATGGATACGACTGCCATAGGGATAATTCCTCCTTTTGTTTTACCTCCGCACGGCTCTTGGGACGGCGACATCCTCAACGCAAAAGGACGCACCCGCCGAACGAACGCTGTGCGTGTGTTTTGCAAAGATGAATTGCCGCGTAAAGGCGCAACAATACATTTTGCTGAAGTAGTATACCATGAGCGGAAGAAAAATGCAAGCGTTAAAGCTCTTGTTTTTCAAATATTATCCGCGTTTTGTCCGCATGGTGGGAACGGCTGTAAAACCACTGGATTTTAAATTCGGCGCATGCTATCATAAAGGCATCGAAACAGGAGCCTCGGAATATAGAGGTTATGAAACCGATTGTTACATCAAAAAGAAGGATGGTTTGAACGATGACGGAAAAAGAAAAGGCCGCAGCCGGTTATCTGTTTGATCCAAGCGCCGATCCGCAAAACGCCAAGGATATCACTAGATGCATCGATTTATGCCATGCATACAATCAATGTACGCCAAGCGACTTTGACGCAAAGCGGCGCATATTAGAGCAAATCATCGGCCGCATGGGGAAAAACGTTGTGATCACCGCGCCGTTTTGGTGCGATCATGGCTACAATATTTCAATTGGGGATGATTTCTACTCCAACCACAATCTTGTGATCACGGATGGCGCCAAAGTAACCTTTGGCGACCATGTATTCATTGCGCCGAATTGCTGCTTTACCACGGCGGAGCATGCAATCGATGCGGAGCAGCGCAATCGAGGATTGGAAGTGGCAAAGCCAATTCAAATTGGGAACAACGTTTGGATCGGCGCGGGGGCAACCATATTGGCCGGCGTTACGATTGGGGATAATACCGTGATCGGCGCCGGAAGCCTTGTCAAAAAGGACATTCCCGCCAACGTGGTGGCAGTGGGCGTTCCCTGCAAGGTGCTGCGGGAAATCACCGAGGCGGATAAGGACCGATACCCGCGGTAAAGCGCTTCAGCCTGCTTACAGGCTGAAAACTCCATGGGGCAAACGGGGCCGGTGCAAATGCAGCGCATTTGCACCGGCCCCGTTTTTTAATGTATGAAGAACAGCCCCGCTTAATGGCAGCCGCCGTTGCTGCCGGAACAACCATGCTTCTCTTCTTGGCAGGCATGTTCCCCGCAGGAATGATCGTGCTCATGATGATTGCAATGCACATTGGCGTCAAATTGGAGCGCATCTGCAAGATAGGCGCTGACCGCGCTGTCCGCGCTGCCGGATACTCCCCCAAACAGCCGGATGCCAGCCTCCCGCAGGGCGGCCTGTGCCCCTCCCCCAATGCCGCCGCAGATGAGAACATCCACCTTTGCATCAGCGAGGAAGCCTGCGAGCGCGCCATGGCCTTGCCCGTTGGTATCCACAATTTGCTGATTGACCACCTGACCATTTTCAATATCATAAATTTTAAACTGGGAGGTGTGGCCAAAATGCTGAAATACATTTCCGTTTTCATAGGTAACTGCGATTCTCATTTGATTGGCTCCTTTCTGTTGCACAGGTTGCTCCAGGGCTGTGCGGCCTGTTTTTGCGCAAGTTTTTTGGCAACAGGAAACGCTGCCGTCGCAAAGCCGGTAATGACCGCCTGCAATTCGAAGCGGCTTTCCATAAACAATGCTGTCTGCGATTTTCGCCCTTGCGGATTCGTATATTTCGGTCACGGTAGTTCTGGAGATGTCCATTTGCTGACCGCACTGCTCATGGGTAAGCTTCTCCAAATCAATGAGGCGAATCACTTCATATTCGTCCACCGTCAGGATCATGATTTCCCCGCATGGGATTCCGATTGGCATAAAGCCATCGTAAGCCGGTTCCGTGCAAACCCTTCTACATCTGCTTGGCCTTGCCATGAAACTACCTCCACGCCGTTTCCGTTATATGTCGATAACTAGTATAGCACAGGATTACAAAAAAAACAAGCGGGATGCAGGCAAAACCTGTGAATCGCCTGTGCCGGCCTTTCACCACGCCGTTTCGCGCACGGATGCGCGAAAAGTATCCCCCAAAATGAAAACCTGCTCAACCGGGAGTTCCACGCTGACCGTCCCAACGCAAAGTGGGTCACGGATATTTCCTACATCCATACCGGCCAAGGCGTCCTTTACTTGTCCATGATCCGGGATCTCTATGATAACAGCATTGTGGCCTACAAGACCGCTACACAACAGACAGTGAATCTGGTATTGGATACCATCCGTCTTGCTATGAGGAGAGAGAAAAAGAGAGTCGCTGCGGAGTTGCAGCTCCACAGCGACCAAGGGTTTCAATACACTTCACCGGGGTATTTTAACCTGACTCAAGAATACGGCATAACGCCCTCTATGTCAAGACGTGGAAACTGCCATGATAACGCCTTGGCTGAAAATTTCTTCTCCATCCTTAAGACTGAATGCATCTACCGGCAGAAAATCGCTACATTCCAGCAAGCCAGAGAGCTAATTGACGAGTTCATCTATTTCTACAACCACGAGCGCATCCAGTTAAAAACAGGAGTGGCGCCGCTTCAACTCCGCCACTCCGCTTAAATCTTAATATTTCCTACTCACAGGCTCTTTTTTGTGCTGTCCGCACAATCTGGGGCGGTGCAGTATCGCATATGGGGCGCTGTTTTTTATCGTATCGGATTAGGAGCTGTTACGCTTGATTCCCCTTATGCCCGGAGAGTCGCGCCGATTTTCGCCAGCGCCTTGACCGCGCGCTTCATAGCCGCGTCGGCCTCCTCATCGGTGAGTGTCCGGTCGGCGGCGCGCAGCCGCAGGCTGAACGCCGCACTCTTTTTACCAGCCTCAATCTGCTTGCCTTCGTAAACATCGAAGAGGCTGATCTCTTCGAGAATTGCACCGATCGCTTCGCCGATCACCCGCTCCAGCGTGAGCACCGGCGTTTCGCGCGCGCACACCACGGCAATATCGCGCGTGGAGGCCGGGAACTTCGGCAGCGGGTGATAGACCTTTTGGCGGTTGCCGAGCTCCATCAGGGCGGCTACATCCACCTCAGCAGCGTACGCTTTCATGCCGAGGCCATAATTCTCCTGCACTTGCGGGTGGATTTCGCCAAGGAAGGCCACCTCGCGGCTTTCTTTCATGATTCGTGCCGTGCGTCCGGGATGGAAGGTCGGATCATCCGTCACAGCCTCCACATCGTAATCTACCAGGCCGCAGGCCTTCAGCAGCTCCTCCACCACGCCCTTGAGCGCATAGAAATCGCAGCCATCGCCATACATGCCAATCGCGGCCTTCGGCTGCTCCAGGGGAAGCTCTTGTGTGCCGCGCGGGGTGTATTCCACCGCAAGCTCATAGATCGCTGCCTGCGGGTTGCGGTTATTATAGTTACGGGAGAGCACGTCTAAGATGGACGGCAGAGCCGTTGTGCGCATGACGCTCGTATCCTCGCCCAGCGGGTTGGTGATCACAACAGACTTGCGCTTTTCGCTTTCCGCCGGCAGGCGGACGCGGTCATATGCCTTCGGGCTAATGAATGAATAGGTGGATACCTCGCTCAGGCCGCAGCCGAGCAGCGTGCTGTGGATCAAGCGCTCAAGCTGCTGCATGGGGGTAAGCTTTGCGTTCGCAACGCCTGTGAGCATCCGGTTCGGGATGTTCCCATAGCCGTAGAAGCGGGCAATTTCCTCGGAAATATCGGCTTTATGCTCGATATCATTGCGGAAGGGAGGCACATAGATTGTGCCGTTTTCCACCCGGAAACCGATGCGCTCCAGGATCGCCTTCTGCTCCTCCGGGCCCACCTCGATGCCGATGAAGTGATTAACCCACTGCCAATCAAAAGGCAGGGTGCGCTGCTCCTTTTTGGAGCGGTCGCAATCCACCACGCCGTTCACCACATCGCCCGCGTCGAGCTGCTGCACAAGCTCCAACGCGCGCGCAAGGCAAACCGGGCAGCTGACGGGGCTCAGCTCCTTTTCATAGCGAGAGGACGCCTCCGTGCGCATGCCAAGCTTTTTGGCTGTGCGGCGCACAGACGCGCCGTTAAAGCAGGCAGATTCAAAAACAATGGTGGTTGTATCCTCCATGATGCCGCTGTATTCGCCGCCCATCACGCCCGCTACAGCCACAGGCTTTTTCGCGTCCGCAATGACGAGCATATCATCTGTGAGCGTGCGCTCAATGCCATCCAGCGTGGTGATCCGCTCGCCGTTTTCTGCACGGCGAACGATCACGCTGTTCCCCTCCAGGTAGCGCAGGTCAAAAGCGTGCATCGGCTGGCCATATTCGAGCATGACGAAATTTGTGATATCGACAATATTGTTAATCGGGCGCACGCCGCTCGCACGCAACCGCTCGCGCAGCCAGCGCGGGGAGGGCTTGATGCGCACATTTTCGACGACCGCGCCCACATAGCGATAGCACCTTTCCGCATCCAGGATGGTAACGCTCAGGTGGTCATTCACATTGCCCGCAGTAGGCTTCACCTGCGGCACGGGCATTTGGAACGGCACTTGAAAGGTTGCCGCAGCCTCACGCGCGAGGCCCAAAACAGACAGGCAGTCCGGCCTGTTGGAGGTGATTTCAAACTCCGTGACCGTATCGTTGAGGCCGATCGCGTCATGAATATCCGCGCCGGGCGTCAAATCGCAGTCATCGCCCAAAACAAAGATGCCATCCTCAATTGCATAGGGAAAATCGTGCGTGGTCAGCCCCAGCTCGCCCAGCGAGCAGAGCATGCCGTTGCTCGGCACGCCACGCAGCTTGCCCTTTTTGATCTGCTTGCCGCCGTGCACTGTGGAATGATCCAGCGCGACGGGGACAAAATCGCCCTCCTTCAAATTCTGCGCGCCGGTGACGATCTGGAGGGGGTCCCCCTGCCCCGCGTCGATCTGGCAGATCCAGAGATGATCGGAATCCGGGTGCTTTTCCAGCGATAGAAGTTTGCCGACCACGATGTTGGTAAGATCCGCCCCCTCCTTCGCATAGCCCTCCACCTTGGAGCCGGAGAGCGTCATTTCGTCGCTGAATGTTTTATCGTCAACGTTTAAGTCGATATAATCGAGCAGCCATTTTTTGGATAAATTCATTACATGACAATCCTTTCTTGCACCGAGCCGCGAAATTGTGCGGTTTTGGCGCAGCCGAATTTTCGAGTGGAATTTATGATTGAAAAGCACAATTCGCAGGCGCTGCTGCGCAATGCATAAAGCTCCCTTGCCCTCTTCCCTTAGAATTGGCTGAGAAACCGCATATCGTTTTCATACAGCAGCCGCATATCGTCAATATTGAAGCGGAACATAACAAGCCGCTCCAGCCCTACGCCAAAGGCAAAGCCGCTGTATTTCTCCGGGTCAATGCCGCCGTTTTGCAGCACTTTCGGATGCACCATGCCGCCGCCGAGAATTTCGATCCAGCCCTCGCCCTTGCACATCGGGCAACCCTTGCCGCCGCAGCGGAAGCAGGATACGTCAATCTCGCAGGATGGCTCCGTGAATGGGAAATGATGCGGCCGCAGACGAATACGCGTATCGTCGCCATAGAGCCGTTTGGCAAAGGCCTCGAGCGTACCCTTGAGACCGCCCATGGTGATATCCTCATCCACCACAAGGCCCTCAATCTGGTGGAACAGAGGAGAATGCGTGGCGTCCACCGCATCGGAGCGGTAAACCCTGCCGGGCGCAATGATGCGGATGGGCGGCTTCTGCTGCTCCATCACACGGATCTGCACAGGCGAAGTTTGCGTGCGCAGGAGCATCTTTTCAGTGATATAGAAGGTATCCTGCGTATCGCGCGCAGGGTGATCCGGCGGAATATTCAGCGCCTCAAAGTTATAGTAATCCCACTCGACCTCCGGGCCGGTGGCTACCTCAAAGCCCATGCCGAGGAAGATTTCCTTTACCTCATCGAGCACAATAGAGAGCGGGTGCTTATGGCCAAGCGGGCGGCATTTGCCGGGCATCGTTACATCAATGCGCTCGTTTTCCAGCTGCCTGGCAGTTTCCTCCGCCTTGAGCTCCTTCTCGCGTGTTTCCACAATCTGCTCAATATAGGCGCGCACTTCATTGGCCAGTTGACCAATGACCGGGCGCTCCTCCGCCGTGAGTTTCCCCATCTGCTTCAATACGGCGGTCAGCTCGCCCTTTTTGCCCAGAAAACGCACGCGGGCGGCATCCAGCCCCGCACGCGATTCGATCTTTGCGAGCTCCTGCCGGGCCGCTTCCCGGATTGATTCGAGCTGCTCTTTCATTCTGAATCCTTCCTTCCAAACTAAAATCAGACTTGCTCAACTGCTCTGCTCTTTGATTCTGATGGGTGCATCCAATGGAACAACAAAAAGCCTTCGCCCCTGTGAATAGGGACGAAGGCGTAATTCCTCCGCGGTACCACCCTGATTTTTGCAAAGAAGCAAACACTCGCGCCCTGTAACAGAGCGTTGCGCCGCATAACGGAGGCGAACCGTTGCGGCCTACCACTCTCGCTTCAACCGCACCGCTCCGAAGTGAACTTCAGCAGCTTCTCCGCGCGGGCGCGCTTTCAGCCTGGGCTCGCCCTCTCTGGCCGCGAAAACGATTGAAAACCGCTTACTCTCTTCATCACAGCGTTATAGATTTGTTTTAATATAGCACAATCTCAAACGATTGGCAAGAGCGAAATTGAAAAAAGCATGCGGGTTTTCCCTCACCGCTCATCCCACAGGAGATCTCCGCGATAAATTGCGAGCAGACCATTTTCCTTCTGCCTACTCACCTGATACCGCGGCATGTGTGCGTTTTTCCGTGGCGCAGCAGTCAGGATTGCCTCCATATGCCGGATTTGCGCCTGCACCGTTTCTTCTGCCAATTCAGAAAAGCCGTGCCCGCTGTACATCGCCGCACCGGTTTCCCGTGCAAGCGCCAGCATGCGCTTTGCACTGCGCAGCCAGGTTTCCAGCGTGGCGCAATTTGGCAGGAAGAGGAACAAAACCGGGTTCCCATTATCCCCGGTGAAAAGCAGCCGGTCCTCCTCAGCGAGCAGGCAGACGGAACCGCGTGTATGCCCGGGCACGTGTGTTACAGAGACCGTTTTCCCGCCGAGGCGAAACACCTGCCCTTCGTGCATGGGCAGAGGCTCCGAGTGATATTCACCAGGCCGAATATCCTTAGCCTTCACCCCATAAGGGGCAGCCTGACGTTGCAGGGCAAAAAAGGCTTTCCGATAGGGTACAGTTACCCGGCCAATGATGCCCACATCCTCTTTCTGCACTGAAACGCGCGGAAACTGCCCACGCCCGCCAATGTGATCCACATGCCCATGTGTTGCAACCACATCGAGCGGCAGCCCGCCGGTGAGGCGCTGCACAAAGGCGCGCAGGTTCCCGAGCCCCACGCCCATATCAATCAGCAGCGCGCGTTCAGTGCCGACGAGCAGATAGCAATCCGCCACATTGAACTCGTTGATCATATAAACCTTGGGCGCAATCTCCCGGTATGGATATTCGGATTTCATATGGCTCTCCCTTCCTGACAAATTGATCTTTTTCTATTATGCTTCATCCTTATCCTTACGTCAAGCGAAGCCTCTTCGGCGGAGCAACACCATAAAGCGATAGACGAAAAGCAGCCCAGCAGTGTGTTCCCTGCTGGGCTGCTGATTTTGATAATCGAATGACGCTTAACCGTTGGTTTCTACAAACGTGAAATTCTTATTATCCTTCACGAAGTTATGAGCAAAGGAATCCTTTTCGCCATAGACCGTCATCTTATGATCGTCTGAAACGGGAAATACCTCGGAGCCGATGCTCGTTATGCTCTTCGGAAGGGTGACCTTATTGAGCTCCTCACATTTCCAGAATGCCGAATCCTCGATGGTAGTAACCGTGGATGGAAGCTTCACCTCAGGCAGATGCATGCATACGCCAAAAGCGGAATCTCCGATTACTTCCACGCCCTCTTCAATCGTGAGCTTTGTTAACTTATTGCAGGCCCAGAAAGCATAGATATCAATTCGCTTTACCGTGCCGGGGATTGTAATGGCAGGCAGCTCCGTGCAATCTCCAAAGGCGCGCTCTTCAATGATCGTAACGCCTTGCGGGATGGTCACATCAGTTAGATACCGGCAGCCCTCAAAAGTGCGTTCGGCAAGCTTTTCAAGCTGCTCCGGCATGATGACCTTCGTCAGCTTACTGCAATCTTCAAACGCGCTAGCGCCGATAGCAGTGACATGCTTCGGGATGACGACGGATGTAATGGTATCATTATTTTGGAAGGCACCGGGGCCGATCTCTTTGACCTCATCCGGAATTACCACTTCCCCGCCGGGGCCTGCATAGCTGGTGAGCACACCGCTTGCATCAATGCTGAATGCATCCGCCCCTTGTTTCGTTGATTTTTTAGAAGCATTTATAAAATAACCGGCAACCGAACCGCCTGCAATCAGAATGACCAGAACAATTGCCACAATCACCAGCGTTTTATGTTTTTGAAAGAATCCACCGGACTCTTTCTTAACTTCTGCGGACATTGCCGTAAACTTTGCGCCGCAGAAGGCGCAGGATGTAACTCCATCATCATTGGTTTTTCCACACTTTGGACAAATCATTTTCAAGCTCCCTCCAGAATTGGAATGCAGGGCATTGCATTCCTTTAAAATTTTGGTACAGCCAAGCCCTTTCGCACGGCCGGGATTATACGAGCCGCCAGACGGAAAACGCCGCCTTGCTTCCTTCCCCGGCCATGCGCAGCACAATGCCGGGAGGTTTCTTCAGGCCTCCTCTACACGATCCTTTTCATTATGAAAAGAATATGATCCCTATCCGCAGGCTATGCGCTTTTGGCAATTCACCCGTTTTGATTTTGGCTTAATTATACAAAAAATTTTTGCTTACGTCAAGCATTTTCGGGTTATAGTGATCGAATTCTATAAAAAATAGCCAGTAGCTGCGCGCTCTCATAGGCGTCGTGCATCTCTTAGATCCCCGCAATGAAGGCAGGCCCTGTTTTGTTACTCGCTGCGCTTCGTAATAAAAAATAGCCGGTAGCTGCGCGCTCTCATATGCGTTGTACATCTCTTAGATTCCCGCAATGAAGGCTAGCTTTGCTTTGAAAACAGGCCTGCGGTGGATGGAAGAATCACCATAAGGGCGAACACAGTTCACCTCTACGCTATCCTTAAAAATTAGTTGATAACGAACTGTTTTCATAAACGGCTGATATCGCTTGAACCCGTATTATTTAGGTACGGGTCTGCGGTTGATGCGGAAATCCTTTCGCTCCTACGCCGAAATAAATAGACGCCGGCTGAGCTTCGTAAAAAAACAAAAAAAGCACGGCCCCATTTCAATTGCAGGGCCGTGCTTCCGGCTTTTCTTATATTGTAACGCATGCCAAAGAAAGATCTTCATTTGCGCCAACACAAATGGAGGCAAGCGGCTCATCGCAGTGTTCCACCATAAGAGAGGCGATCTGATCCTCCACCCTGCGGCGGATCAGGTTGCGCAGATCACGCGCGCCTCTCTGCCCACCAAAGGCTTTTTTCGCAAGGATCGCCGGCACACCCTCCTCCCAGGTGAAGTGAATGCCCTTTTCGTGCAGCGGCCCCACCAGTTCATTGAGCATCAGCACAGCGATCTTTTCGTAATCCGACTCCGTCAAGGCACGGAACACCACCACTTCATCCACACGTCCGATAAATTCCGGGCGCAGGAAATCACTGAGCGCTTTCATGACTTTTTCCCGGGTGGCTGTCTGAACATCTTTTGCAAAGCCCATCGCACCCTCCTTGCGCTCGCTGCCCGCGTTGGAGGTCATAATAATCACGGTATTCTCAAAATTGACCGTGCGGCCCTGCGCATCTGTAATCCGGCCCTCGTCGAGAATTTGGAGCAGAATGTTGAGCACATCCGGATGCGCCTTTTCGATTTCGTCGAATAGGATGACGGAATAGGGCTTGCGGCGCACCTTTTCCGTGAGCTGGCCCGCCTCGTCATAGCCGACATAGCCGGGCGGAGAACCGATGATGCGGGACACGCTGTGCTTCTCCATAAACTCGGACATATCCAGGCGGATGAGCGTTTCCGGCGTATCAAACAACTCGTTGGCAAGCTGCTTGACCAGCTCTGTCTTCCCCACGCCCGTAGGGCCGACGAAGATAAAGGAAGCCGGGCGACGGCGCGGGCTGATCTGCACACGGCTGCGGCGAATCGCGGCGGATACGAGCGCAACCGCCTCATCCTGGCCAATCACTTTGCTTTTCAATGTGTTTTCAAGCCCCGCCAGGCGGCGCAGATCGCTTTCGATCACCTTACTCGCGGGGATGCCGGTCCAAAGCTGGATGACATTGGCGAGGTCATCCTCTGTTACGCCGTTGTCATCCGCCGCCGGCTTTAACTTGTTTGTTTCGCTCTCGCAGGCGACGATCTCAGCACGAACACGGGAAATTTCCTCCAAATCCATCTCCTCGGTATCGTTCATGAGATCCTCTTCCGTCTCCTTGAGCTCCTGAAGTTCATTGCTCTTCTTCTGATAGTCGCTGATGGCCTTATTGCGCAGATTTGCGCAGGTACAGGCTTCGTCCAACAGATCGATGGCTTTATCCGGCAGGAAACGGTCGTTGATATAGCGCTCAGAGAGCACGACAGCGCGCCGCACCAGCTGATCGCTGATTTGTACATGGTGATAATTTTCATAATAGCTTTTGATGCCCATAAGCATCTGATAGGTATCCTCAATCGATGGCTCTTCCACCTTCACAGGCTGGAAGCGCCTTTCCAGCGCTGCATCCTTCTCAATATTTTTGCGGTATTCGTTGAAGGTGGTTGCGCCAATCACCTGGATTTCGCCACGGGACAGGGCGGGCTTGAGGATATTCGCCGCGTTCATGGAGCCCTCTGCATCGCCGGTGCCCACGAGATTGTGCACCTCATCAATGAAGAGGATAATATTGCCGTTTTGTTTTACCTCTTCAATCAGGCCCTTGATGCGGCTTTCAAACTGGCCGCGGAACTGCGTGCCTGCAACGAGCGCGGTCAAGTCAAGCAAGTGCAGCTCCTTATCAGCCAGCCGCGCGGGCACCTCACCGTTTGCCATGCGCAGCGCGAGGCCCTCCGCAATGGCGGTTTTGCCAACGCCCGGCTCGCCGATGAGGCAGGGGTTGTTTTTCGTGCGGCGGCAGAGAATCTGCACCACGCGGTAAATCTCACGGTCGCGGCCAATAATACGGTCAATTTGGCCGTCTTTCGCGCGCTGGGTCAAATTGGTGCAGTAAGCGTCAAGATACTTGCGCTTAATCTTTTTCTTTTCCTTACTTCTGCTGCGCTTCGTCTTGGTTTGCTGCGCTGCATCAGGCGCTTCGGCGGGGAGCGTTTCTTCCTGCTCAGGCGTGCCGTCCCCCTGCGTTTCGCTCATTTCACCGGGCTGCAAATTCAGATCCATCAGCCCCTGCATAAAGGGAAAGGTCCCCGCGCCGCCAGGCTCGAAATCCTCACCGTTTTCACCGCCAAACATCCCGCCGAGTTGTTCGCTCATTGCATCGAGATCCTCTTCGGTAATGCCCATGCTCTCCATCATCTGCTTAATGGGGCCAATATTCATCTCCATTGCGCACTTTAGGCAAAGCCCTTCCGGCGTGCTCTTTTCCCCGTCCACACGGGAGATAAAGATCATGGCAGGGCGTTTTTTGCATCTGCTGCAAATTGGCTGTTTCATATGCTAATAATCATCCTTTCACTTAAGAGGCAAAACAGATTTTCAGTGGTTTGGAAACCTCATATTCCTCTGAAGCCGGCAGAAACGTGCAATCAGCTTGTACGCTTCTGCCGGCCGCAGCGGCGGAATACCGCTGTGCGGAATAGAAGCGTCCATTCCGCACAGGCACACCGTTTTATTTTTGAGGGGGCTCCTGCTGTGGCTTCTTCCGGTCGCGGAATTGGCGGAAGGTCTCAGGCAGATAGCTAATGAGGGCAACGAGGGTAAGAATGGCGGATACAACGACCAATATCATAATCATCCAATCCGGCATAGGCGAAGCGCCAAGCTGCACAAATGCTCCAAAGCCCGGCCCAAAAGCGATGATAGCAAGCATCACGCCATAGAAGGCAAAGGTTGCCACCTTGCCGTAAATTTCCGCCGCGCCGGGGCGAAGCCCGACTGCGAGCATCACCGCGCCGCCGAGGATCATCAAGCCCTCCTTGCACAGGAAGAACAGAAATACCCAGCTAAACGCCCGCATGGCGCCGCTGGTCGATTTGTGAAACTCCAGAAATAACATCACGGCAATCGTGATTTGCGTAATTTTATCCGCCACTGGATCGAGCACCTTCCCCAAAGCGCTCACCTGATGAAACCGGCGGGCAATCTTCCCGTCAAAAAAATCGCTCAGGCCAGACAGGAACAGCACGAACACTGCCCACAACACATGGCCTTGATAAAAAAGCACTGCAAACACCGGCACCAAGATGATCCGGATCAGGCTTAGCAGGTTGGGAACCGTCAGGCATCCCTTAAAAAGACCCTTCAAATACGACACACCCTTTTCCACACATTTTGTTGATTTGCCAATATGCTTATGTGATCGCTCTCCGCCCGGTTTATGAAGCGATGCCAGAAACTAGAAGGAGCTCGCGAACCATTCCCATCACAAAGGAAGATTCCACCGTTTGCTGAAAAGCGGCGCCTGGCGAAGCGAACAGGTTTGCCGCCAGCTGCAAGGCAACGCCCGCTACCAACACCACCAGCAACCCTTTGAACGCGCCCATCACGCCGCCAAGTGCGGCATTTGCCGTGCGCAGGACAGGAAGATGAAAGAAGCGGTCAATCACTGCCGCCAGAATACGAAATAAAATCCCAAATATGAGAATTAGGCCCACAAAGAGGGCAAGCCTGCACAGCAGGGTGACAAGCGGCCTTGCGATGCTATCGGCCAGTGTCTGCGCAAGCGCCGCGCCGCTAAGATCCGCCGAAAGGATCTTCTGCGCCAGCGCTGCCGTATCAATGCCCAAGGATGCTGCAAACTGCGCGATCACATCGGGCAGGCTCTCAAGAGCGGCATGCGCCTGCTGGGCGGCTGTTGCCGCGCCCGACAAATCCGGAAGCCGAGCGGCAATTGCCTGGGTAACCTGCTGTGCAAAAAAACGATCGTAAATCTCAGGTGCGATCAGACCACTAAGCGAAAGCGCACAGGCGCCTGCGAGGAAAAATCCGACCAGTTCCATGAGCGAAAGCACAAATCCGCGCTTTGCCGCTACGATGATGCACACGAGCAGCACAGCGAAAAAAGCAAAATCCAGCACCAAGCCCAAACAGTCCACCTCTTCTCGGAAAATTAAAAGAAACGGGAATAAATCCGGCCCTTCCATAAAGCTCTCCGCCGCCCTGGCGGGAGGCCCATTCCCTTTATATTATTAGAATTCTAGTATAGCATAAGCCATCCATAATCACAATAGATAACATAGCTCCCATCCCAGCCGGAATCCACTATGTATCCAGCGATTTATCCCGCGTATCCAAGCGATCCAGTTCACCCATTGAGAGCACATAAGTGCTCCTGCCGGATACCAGCACGCGCAGCGCATCGCTCCGAACAGCAAAATGGCCGATCTTCCTGCCCTTTGCGTCAAAGGCCTGCACGCTGCCGGCGAGCAAAACGGCGGTGTTGCTGCCATCGCAGGATACCCAACGCACCTCCTGGCCGAAGGATTGACGGAATTTTTCCTGCCCTTCCTCATCATAAACAATCAAATCGTTTGCATTCATGCTGCCATATTCCGCGAGCACCAGAGCGCTTTCCCCCTCCTCAGAGGCGGAGAAGCAGCGTAGCTCATTCGTCCCAAAGGAAAACGGTTCCATCATCTTTGTTCTGTTTTGGATCACGCCCCGCAGCGAGTCGCCTGTAACCAAAATGGTGGATTTACCGGAAAAGGAAACGTCAAACAGCGAAACGCCGGGGTATTCCAAACTGGCTAAGGGCTTGTCTTTAGAAAAGGCAAAAACATACGTTTTGGAATACAGCTTGCCAGAGGAGGAGCCCGCTACCGCCACGGCGGCGTATTTTCCATCATCCGATAAAGCTATGTCCATGATATAGTCGTTCGATGAACGCCATTTGAATACTTCATTAACATTTTTATCATAGACCGTCAAAAAGCTTGCAGCGTTATCCTCACGGGTTGCAACGGCAAAATTCCCACTGCGCCCGATGGCGCAGGTAACGATATCGGATTCCAGCTCCTTTTCGAGCAGAATTTTGGTGCGATTTTGCAGCCGCAGCTTTCTTCCCCCGCGATCATATACGATCAGCCTCCCTGCGCGCAGATCCATCGCGGGCCGCTTATAGGCATGCGGCATGCGGCTGACCTCTCGGCCGGAGGAATCGAGCACGGTGACCGCCTCATCCGTCAGGAGCAACACATCCGGCCCCAGCATTCGCATATCGCGCACAAGATTAGAATTGATCGAGTAGGGAAAGCCTTCGCTTTGCTGCCCCTGCCCGGCCTGCCCCTGTGAACGCCCAGGCAGCACCTGAACGCACACCCCTATCACCACAGCGGCTAAGATGACCACAGCGGCAGCCAAAGCTATCATGATCCTTTTTTTGCGTCTGGCTCGCAGTCGCCCCGCGGGCGATTGCACTGCCTGATCTTTTTTCATGGCGCATCCCTCCATCGTTATGTGAACTGGGGGCAGCAGGCTTTTGCCTCCTACCGGCCGCGCTGCCTTTTAATAATACACGCGGTTGAGATAAAGCCCCTGCGCCGGGGCGGTGATCCCCGCGCCGCTTCGGTCGCGCCCTTCCAGAATTACCGGAATCGCCCCGGAGCGCAGTCGCCCTTGCTCCAGACTTAAAAGCGTACCCATCATGATGCGCACCATGTGGTAAAGGAAGCCGTCCGCCTCCACAAAAAAAGAAACGATCTCGCCCTTTCTTTCCACACGCGCCGCACGGACGGTACGCACCTTATCCTCCACACTCCCACCCGCGGCGCAGAAGGCGGAGAAATCATGCCGCCCCACAAAATCCTGCGCCTGCTGGTTTAAATAGGCCACGTCAATCACATAAGGATAATGCAGTGCGCGCCCTTCCCAAAAGGGGTTGCGTGTACGGCTGTTACATATTCGGTAGACATATTCCTTCCCCTTGCAGTCATAACGCGCATGGAATGCCGCCGGAACCTCTTTGCAGCCGAACACCGCAATATCGCGCGGCAGGTGGGCGTTGAGCGCCGGTATGAGGCGCTCGGAGGGGATGCCATGCTCCGTGCGGAAGTTACAGCAATACGTCATCGCATGCACGCCCGCATCCGTGCGGCTGCATCCAGTGACTGCGGAACGCACGCCTGTGACAGCCTCCACAGCATCCTGCACACACTGCTGCACAGTTACGCCATTGGGCTGAACTTGCCAGCCGTGATATTCCTGCCCGTTAAAGCGCAGGGTAATAAGCAGATTGCGCATAAGCTGCCTCCTTTGGGAAACGTTTGTAACCGCCTGACTCGTCACAGCAGGGAGGGGATAAAATGATTGATCACAATTACGCCCGCCAGCACCGCGGCCATTGCAAAAAGCGATCCAAAATCCCGAAAGGCCAGCTGCATACGCTTCATCCGGGTGCGGCCTTCCCCGCCGCGGTAGCAGCGGCAATCCATTGCAAAGGCGAGATCATACGCCCGGCGGAAGGCGGAGATAAACAGTGGAATAAAAATCGACACCAGCGCTTTTGCCCGCTGAAAAAGGTTGCCCGTTTCCAGATCCGCACCGCGGGCCTTCTGTGCATTCATGATGCGGCCCACCTCATCAATGAGCGTGGGGATAAAGCGCAGCGCAATCGTCATCATCATAGCGATATCATGCACCGGCACCCGAAGATAGCGAAGCGGCGAGAGAAGCCGCTCCAGCCCGTCGGTGAGGTTGGTAGGCGTGGTTGTATAGGTCAGAAGCGAGCTGCTGATGATGAGTGCCATGATGCGGATTGCCATAAAGAGCGCGGTATACACACCCTTTGTGGTGATATGGACAATCCAGAAATCAACCAGGGTTTTTCCCCCCTGGACATAGAACAAATTGAGCACCGAGGTAAACACGACGATAATCACAATCGCCTTAAGCCCCCGCAGGATCATTTTCAGCGGCACGCGGGACAACGCCACCGTAATGCCCAGAAAGGCGAGCACAAGCGCCATGGAGGCAAAGTTATTTGCCAGAAAAATCAGCACAATAAACACTGCCGTGAGGATTACCTTCATGCGCGGATCCATCCGGTGAAGCAGAGATTTCGCCGGGTAATACTGCCCGATGGTAATATTGCTCAGCATTCTGCCGCCTCCCTTCTACCCTCCAGACGCAGGAGCTCCTCTTTCCCCTGCCTGACGGTATAAACGCTGTCGCTCACAGGGAAACCACGCTTTTTCAGCTCCATGAAGATACGGGTCACCTGCGGGACATTGAGCCCCATTTGGACAAGCTCCTCCCCTCGTGAATAAACCTCCGGCACTGTGCCATACATCGCAAGATGCGACTGGTTCATCACGAGCACCTTGGTAGCGAGCTTCGCCACATCCTCCATACTGTGCGAGACGAGCAACACCGTGCTCTCTGTCTCCTGCTGATAAGCCTTTACAAGCTCCAGAATCAGATCGCGCCCGCGTGGGTCGAGGCCCGCGGTGGGCTCGTCCAGGATGAGCACCTCCGGCTCCATCGCCATCACCCCCGCAATCGCGGCGCGACGCTTTTCACCGCCGGAGAGGTCAAAGGGAGATTTTTCGAAATACTCCTCCTTGAGCCCTACGAACTGCGCGGCGCGGCGCACACGCTGATCGATTTCCCCCTCGCTCAGACCCATATTTTTTGGGCCAAAGGCGATGTCCGCATAAACCGTGGATTCAAAAAGCTGATATTCCGGATATTGGAAGCAGAGGCCCACGCGAAAACGCACGCTCCTAAGCTTCGCCTTATCCGCCCAGATATCCTCCCCATCAAGCAGGATCTGCCCGGAGGTGGGTGGCAAAAGGCCGTTAAAATGCTGGATCAGCGTTGATTTGCCGGAGCCGGTATGGCCGATTACACCCACAAGCTCCCCCCGCTCAATTGCAAAGGAGACATCCTCTACGGCCGCGACCTCAAACGGGGTGCCCTCCCCATAGCGATATGTTACGTTTTTTGCCTCTAACACAACGGACAATTATGATTCCCCCAAAACAGACTTCAGATGTCAGGCCACAGATAACAGAACGACCACGTATTGTATGCTTGTCATACGAACGACCGAAGCCTGTCATCTGGTCAGCTTGTCGAAAAAGGTATATCGATTTTTCAAAATTCATAAAGATGATTTCGCAAAAGTTTTTTAAAAAATATTTTTAAGGTTATCAGTTGTAAATTACTCTGATAAAAACAAAAAGTTAAGCATGCGCTCAGGCCGCGCGGGCCCTTCCTTTTCCGTTCGGCCGGAAAAGGAAGCAAAAGGGGCCGTTAAAAGCACGGCACTTCGGCAGCGAGAAGAATTGATGCACGTTGAAACCTGTTCGGCGAGACGCCCAAAAACTCGCTGTGCTTGCGAAGCAACCGCATCCTCACCGGCGCTCAAACAATTTGGGCGCTCGTTTGACCGCTTTGCGGTCAAATCCCCTCACGAGCCACGCCGTCAGACTCTGCAAATGCTGCCTCGGCCTTCCGCCAGCGTTCTGCGCTGCATTTAGATGTTCGTTTCGTAGGCTAATTCGCAACGAGGTTTTTTGTGCACTTTTTTCTTTCATCTGGCTTTTTCGACAGCCTAGGTATCCGATATCTGAGATGCAAGCGCGTCCACGCACTCTTCCACGGTCAGAATATCCGGCGGGAGCGCCCAGCCCTCCCGCCGGAGCTCGTCGGCAAGCTCCGCAGCCTGTGGCACATCGAGCCCCACGCGCTTCAATTCCTCCACTTTGGAAAAAACCGTGTGCGGCGCGCCGTCCATCAGGATTTCGCCGTTATCCATCACAACGACGCGGCCCGCACGCGCCGCCTCATCCATAAAGTGTGTGATGAGCACGATGGTAATGCCTTTCTCACGGTTAAGGCGCCGAATGGTTTTCATCACCTCCGCGCGGCCGCGCGGGTCGAGCATAGCGGTCGGCTCGTCAAGCACGATGCAATCCGGCTGCATGGCGATGATCCCGGCGATTGCAACACGCTGCTTCTGTCCGCCGGAGAGGCGGTGCGGCTCCTTCTCGCGGAAGTCATACATTTCCACAGACCGCAATGCATCATCCACGCGCTGGCGGATTTCCCGCGGATCCACGCCCAGATTTTCCGGACCAAAGGCCACATCCTCTTCCACAATGGTAGCGACGATCTGGTTATCCGGGTTTTGAAACACCATGCCCACCGTTTGGCGAATCTCATATTTCATCGCTTCATCCGCCGTATCCATCCCATCTACGAGCACATGACCTTCTTCGGGGAGGAGGATCGCATTGCAGAGCTTGGCAAGGGTTGATTTGCCGGAGCCGTTATGCCCGAGCACCGCCACAAACTCCCCTCTCCGCACGGAAAAATCGAGGTGCTCGATGACACGCGGCAGCGGCGTTTCCGTATCGCTGTCGTACCGGAAGCTAACGTTTTGAAATTCAATGATATTGTTCATGCGTTATCATCCTTTGATTCAATCATTCCCGGCACGCAGGCCCGCGCCAGATTGCCGTTGCTCCGCAGGGCAGCGCCATCTGGGAGGCAGAGGCCGGAAGGCCGATTTCATCGGACGAAACCTCTCCGCCAAAGCGCGGATTGACCACCGCGCCCAAGATATACTGCATCACGGCCGGGGAAAGGCCGGTCGTATAGGAATTGACAAGCACCATCAGCGCATCCTCTGAGAGGACGCCCGTGCACAGCTCCACAAAGGAGTATATCTTATCCTCCAGCTTCCAGATCTCCCCCGACGGGCCACGCCCATAGGAGGGCGGGTCCATGATGATGATATCATAGCGATGGCCGCGGCGAATTTCCCGCTCGACGAACTTAACGCAGTCGTCAACAATCCAGCGCACAGGCCTGCCTGCCAGCCCGGAGGCTGACGCATTCTCCTTCGCCCAGGCAACCATGCCCTTGGAGGCATCCACATGCACCACCTCGGCGCCCGCCTCCAGGCAGGCGAGCGTTGCGCCGCCCGTATAGGCAAAGAGGTTGAGCACCTTCACCGGCCGGCCGGCCGAGCGGATCACATGGCGCACCAGATTCCAGTTGACCGCCTGCTCCGGAAAGAGCCCCGTATGTTTAAAGCCCATCGTTTTGATGTTGAACCGCAGGGTGTGATAGCTGATCTGCCACACATCCGGCAGCCCGCCATACACCTCCCACCGCCCACCGCCCGATGAAGAGCGCAGATAGCGGGCGTTTGCCTTTCTCCATAGGGGATGCGCCCGCTTTGTCTGCCAAATCACCTGCGGGTCCGGGCGGATGAGGGTGATCTCCCCCCACCGCTCCAGACGCTCACCGGACGAGCAGTCAATCAGTTCGTAATCCTTCCAACTATCTGAAATTCGCATTCGTCAAATTAACCTTTCCCGCACCACCTCGGCGATAGATTCGCCAAGACGCTGAATTTGTTTCTCATCGCGCCCCTCAAGCATCACCCGCACGAGCGGCTCCGTGCCGGAGACACGCACCAATACGCGGCCGCTATCGCCAAGTTCCTCTTCGGCAGCGGCAATTGCAATTTTAATCTCCTCATCGCTGTCAAAACGCACCTTGCCGAAATTGGACACACGCACATTGATTAATACCTGCGGGAAAACCTCCATGCAGGAGGCAAGCTCCGACACCTTCTTCCCGCTGCGCTTCATCACACCAAGCAATTGGACAGCGGTGAGCTGGCCGTCGCCGGTGGTTGCAAAATCGAGGAAGATCACATGACCGGACTGCTCTCCGCCAATCGAATAGCGGTGTTTAAGCATGTGCTCGAGCACATAGCGGTCGCCTACCTTTGTGGTTTTGCATTGGATGCCGTTGTGTTTGCAAAATTGGAAGAAACCCATATTGCTCATCACCGTGACCACGGCGGCATCCTTGGCGAGTTGGCCACGCCGCTTCATATCGAGCGCACAGATCGCAATGATCTTATCACCGTCAATAAGCCCGCCCTTTTCATCGATCACCAGCAAACGGTCTGCGTCGCCATCAAAGGCAAGGCCGATATCACAGCCCTGTTCCACGGTATAGGCCTGGAGCTGCTCCAAGTGTGTCGAGCCGCAGCGGTCGTTAATATTCACGCCATCCGGCTCCGCGCTGACGATGTGGCATTCCGCGCCGAGGGTGGTGAACAGCTCCTTGGCCGTAACGCAGGCCGACCCGTTTGCACAGTCAAGCGCTACCTTCATCCCATCAAAACGCAGATTTGTTGTGGAAATGATATGGCCGATATAGTCGGAGAGCGCATACTGTGCGCGGGTGACCTTGCCGACCTCCCCGCCCACCTTGATGGGGGGAACGCGCGCTTCATCGAGGATGATCGCTTCGATCTCCTCCTCGAGCGCGTCCGGCAGCTTGTAGCCATCCGATTTGAAAATTTTAATGCCATTATATTCGCAAGGGTTGTGGCTGGCAGAGATCATCACGCCCGCATCGTAGCCATATTTCGTGACGAGATAGGCGACCGCCGGCGTGGGGACAACGCCCACGAGCAGCACGTCGGCGCCCACAGAGCAAAAGCCCGCCGTGAGAGCCGCTTCTAACATTTCTGATGAAATACGCGTATCCATGCCGATCAATACGCGGGGGCGGGAATGGGTATCGTCCGTGAGCACCATAGCGGCTGCACGGCCGATTTGCATGGCGAGTTCACAGGTCAATTCGCTGTTGGCAACGCCGCGCGCGCCGTCTGTACCGAAAAGTCTTCCCATTGAGAATAGCACCTCCAAAAATGATGTGGGTTTCGGGCGCAATGCGCCCGCCTTCCATTGAATCTTCTCTACCCCTTTATAAATCCAGCTTTTGCTGCCCCGGCATATCAATGCCGAGATGCCGATAACCTGCGGGCGTAACAATCCTGCCGCGCGGCGTCCGGCTCAAAAAGCCGATTTGCATCAGATACGGTTCGTAAACATCCTCGATTGTGACCGCTTCTTCCCCAATCGCAGCGGCGATCGTCTCAAGCCCAACCGGGCCTCCGTTATAGTTACGGATCATAGCGGTGAGCAGAAGCCGATCAATAGAATCGAGCCCTAGAGAATCGATCTCCATGCGGTCGAGCGCCGCCCGGGCATTTTCTGCGTCGATCACGCCGTTGCCAATCACCTGCGCGAAATCCCGCGCCCGCTTTAAAAGCCGGTTTGCAATGCGGGGCGTTCCGCGCGATCGGGAGGCAATTTCCCGCGCGCCCTGCGTATCCACCTCAATATTGAGAATCCCTGCGCTGCGGTTGACGATCTTGCCCAGTTGCTCCGGCGTGTAGAGCTCTAGGCGCAAAATCACGCCAAAGCGGTCGCGCAGCGGGGCCGTAAGCTGCCCGGCGCGGGTGGTCGCACCCACAAGCGTGAAACGCGGCAAATCCAACCGGATGGAACGGGCGGACGGCCCCTTGCCGATGATGATATCGAGTGCATTATCCTCCATTGCCGGATAGAGCACCTCTTCCACGCTGCGAGAAAGACGATGAATTTCGTCGATAAAGAGCACATCGCCTTCACTCAGGTTCGTCAGCAACGCGGCGAGATCTCCGGGTTTTTCAATGGCCGGGCCGGAGGTCACGCGCAGGTTCACTCCCATTTCATTGGCGATGATGCCCGCGAGCGTTGTTTTACCGAGGCCGGGCGGGCCGTAGAGCAGCACATGGTCGAGGGCCTCCCCGCGCCCACGCGCCGCCTCTATATAAATACGCAGGTTCTCTTTGACTTTTTCCTGCCCGATATAATCTGTGAGCACCCGCGGGCGGAGCGAGGTTTCCAGATCCGCATCCTCCGGCACATAGTCTGGGGCGACGATGCGATTTTCAAAATCCGTATCCATAATAGTATGACCGCCTTTTTCAAAATTCCATTGGTTTCGTGCCCTGCCCGTCAAAAAGAGGCTTTACGAGGTATAGACAGGGATTTTCCTCATTCCAAAGCGTTTCAAAAATTTCCAGAGGTTCAAATCCGCAGGCAAGATAAAACGCGCGCGTTTTCACATAGGAAGCGCTGCCCACCGTGTCGGCAAGCGTTTTCACCGTGAGGTAGCGGTAGCCGCGCGCAACATAGCTGTGCGCGCACAGCCTCAATAAGGTGCAGCCAATGCCTTGGCGGTGATATTCCGGCAGAACGCCCATCACGGCAATTTCACACGCCGCGTCGGTATGCTCCTCAGCTGCGAGAAAGCCAATGGGCTCCTCATCCTCCAACGCACAGAGGAAAAATTGGGCGCGGGTATTCTTTGCATACTGCCTAGCCGCTTTCCAGTCGCCAAACCAAGCAGGCAGCGCATGCAAAATGCGCAGGCAGATTTCCTCTTTACGATCCGGGTCCAGCACATGCCGATATTCCACAAAATTCCCCCTAGTCACCGCGCCCAAGAAGCACAGGGCAAGCGCGAAGTCAATCCATAAAAACAAATTTATAGCGGGCGCGCCAAAACCTTGAGGGCCCGTTTAATGAGCTCCTCCACCGGGAGGGAGCTATCCAGCTTGCCGACCGCAACGCTCGCCTCCGACTGCGCGTAGCCGAGCATCACGAGAGCGCTGACAGCCTCCGCCGCCGGCCCCGCCGCGTTGGCAGCCCCTGCCGCCTCCAGCTCAGGAGAAGAAAATTGTTCGGGCAAGCCCTTAACGAGCTTATCCTTGAGCTCCAGCACCACGCGCTGCGCAAGTTTCGGCCCCACGCCCTGCGCGCGGGTGATGGATTTGCTATCCCCCGTGGCAATACACAAAGCGAGCTTTTCCGGCGAAAGCTCTGAAAGGATGGAAAGCGCGGCCTTTGGCCCCACACCAGAAACGGAAATTAGCATTTTAAAACACGCAAGCTCCGTTTCACCAAAAAAGCCGAACAGGTCGAGCGCATCCTCGCGGACGTTGAGGTAGGTGTAAAGCGTTACCTTACCGCCCGCAGGGCCCAGTTGTTTTAAGGTGTTAAGCGTTGTCAGGCATTTGAAGCCAACGCCGCCGCATTCGACGACCGCTGTGGTCGCATCCATATGGATGAGCGTGCCGGTCACGCTGTAAATCATCGAACCTTCAGCCCCTTTTCCCTTAATTTTCCCATGAGCGAGCCGCTCGCATGCGCATGGCAAATGGCCATGGCAAGCGCATCGGCGGTATCGTCCGGCTTGGGGATTTCCGAAAGGTGGAGGATGAGCCGCGTCATCTCCTGCACCTGTTTTTTTTCCGCCCGGCCATAGCCTACCACGCTCTGCTTGACTTGCAGGGGCGTGTATTCATAAACCTCCAGGCCGCACTTTTGCGCCGCGAGCATCAAAACGCCACGCGCTTGGCCAACATCGATGACTGTTTTTGCGTTGCTGTTGAAAAAAAGCTTTTCAATAGACATCGCCTGCGGGGAATAGCGCTTCATGAGAAGCTCCGCCTCATCGTAAATCAGCTCCAGCCGCCGGCTGAAGGACATGCCTGCGGGCGTGGTAATCGCGCCGTAATCCAAAACTTTAAAATGATTGTTTTCATAACCGATCACGCCCCAGCCCACGATTGCGTAGCCGGGATCGATCCCTAAAATGACCATGCGAAACCCCTTTGCAAAAAGTTGGATAGATACATTAGGTTATTTTACCACAAAAACGCGTGCGGTTCAATTTTAAAATTCACGTGAATGGCGCGTAAAAAATTGAATTTCCATCCTTCCTCCCCATTTGTTTGCTTTCAATGGAACGGAAATAATATGGCTAAAGCGAGCGAAAGCTGCTTTCTCCTTTTCAATCGGCTATTTTTAACCTACAACAATCAATGATCAAGAAGCGGATATCGCACGCATCTGTGCGAACAGAAAAATACAGCAAAGGGGCTGTTGCAAAATGCAAAACATTTTGCAACAGCCCTTTTAAAAAACCGTTTTTGCCTCACGCAGGCAAATTGCGGGCTTTGCGCGCCCGAAACCACGGTTTTTCTCATGACGAGTTTCCGCAAGGAGCGTTTTGCAACGCGCCCTTTTGATTTCCCATAAAATACTCTTTTAATCCGCCGACCTCTGCCCCGTCCTTCTCACCGTCGTTTTCACCTCTACCGTCAGCTCCGCCTTTGGTAGCACCTCCCGCCAACGATTTTCTACACTGCGAAACGCATCCGGCTCTGAGAGCCACAGCCGGTTCCCAAGCCGGAGCACATCGCTGCGATAACTCTTCAGGCAGATTTCAGCTGTACTCCGGAGCTGGCTTTCCAGCATTGTTGAAACCGCAGCTTCAATTTGTGCGCGCACTTTGCTCTGCACGCTTCCGAAATCCGCGCGCTCAATCTCGTTGAGATCGCATACACAGTTGATCTCCGCGCGGTAGGCGGGCAACCCGTTTTTCATCTCCGTTGTAAATTTCGTATCCGCTTTAATGAGCTCCAACGACGCTTTGCCAAAGGAATCCCCCTCCACAACCAGGTCGCCGCTCTCGGCCTGCCCAGTCAAAAATAGGAGTGCGCGCGTTTCATCCGCATCCAGATCGCCTACATACTTCCCCTCCCGGAAGATTGCTAGCCCATCTGTCAACACCGTATCCATCTCCTGCGCCTTGTCCACCACTGGTTTTAAAAGCGGGAGATATACGTCCGACGTTTTATCCTCCAGCAGCGTAATCGCCTTGTGCAGCGGCATCTGGAGCGTTTTGGCGTTTACCTGCCCCATCTTCAAACCCATCTGGATTTCCCGCGCAGGAATCGAGCTGCCATTGAAGGGCGATTTGATGATATCCGCCGCCTTTCCCCGCGCCACGGCAAGATCGACCACTGGCCGTGTGGCGTAATCCCGCACAAAAAAATCGAGCGTTTCATTCAACCCCTCGCGCGCCACATCCGCACCGAATACGATGATCCAGTTGTGCGAATAAAGCGGCCTTCGCCCTGCGGTGAGCGTAACATTGCGCATGGCATCCGCGATCGTTGCGCCGCTCGTTTCATAAACCTTCGTCACGTTGCCGGACATACCGTCATCCTGCCCGCCTGCAACCGCTGTGTTAAAGGCCTGTAATGTTAGAAGATAGCCGTCCGCCGTCCGATCCACACCGATGCCCTGCACGATCAGACGGTCGCGGATCTCACGCCCATCGTTGCCATAGTCATTATCGCAGCCTGTCAGCCCAAGAGCTAAGAGAAACACGGCGCAAATCGCAAATATCTTTTTCATACGGACGCCGCCTCCTTCTCCAGTTTTGCCTGCCTGCGCACCGGCGGTAGCAGGCACAGTGGGATCAGGATGACGAAAACGGCAAACAGGAGCATCATGATCTCCGGCCTGGCAATGGCGTCAAAGCGCTCATAATCCCCGGAGATAAACACGGCCGCCGTGCCGAGCACCAGGATGCACCCGGCGATCCACGCCTTTTTGAAGCGCCTGCCAAAGGCCCGGCGCAGGCAGGTGACCGTCAGCAGTGTAAAAAACGCGAGCTTAACGAACAGGCAGAGAATCCACACGCCCGTATGAAACGCGTCAAGCCGCTGTAGCACGCTGAATTCAGCGAGCACTGCCAGCGAATGAAACGGGAAGAGCTGCGTTTGAAAAAACACGCCCAGCACGGAAATCGCGCAGAAGAAGAGAAGCGCCATTGCCAGCGTCAGCCACAGCGTCCATTTGACATAACCCTTTGTGAGCTTTCCGCGCACGCGCGGCGCAATCACGGCGAGTGCCGCCGCCTCTGCCGTGCCGGAGAGGAAAGCCGCCGTGCCCCGAAGCGTTGGCATCACACCGTCATAAAACAGCGGCGTAAAATTTAGCGGCTCAAAACGCGGCAGCAAAACGGCGATCACAAAACCAAGCGTTACGGCCACCAGCAGCACTGCCAGGCCGGAGAGCCGCCCGAGCGCCTCCAGCCCGAAACCGGCCGCTGCACAGCTGATGAGAATGATAATCAGCAGAAAAATCGTGAAATCCGAATCTGGAAACAGCCGCGAGGTTGCAAACAAATCAAAGCGCGTCACGCTGAGCAGCGCCACGAAGAGGAAAAACAACGCATACAATACCGCAAGAATTTTAGAAAGCACAGGCGAAATCCTGTAGGCACAGTCAAAGATATCCCAATCCGGGCGTGCCTGATACAGCGCATACAACGGTAGCGCGCTGATAAGCATCCCCAACGGATACAGAAACGCCTGCACGAGCAAATCAGAGGAGAGCGCAATCTCATTGAGCGCAGGAATATACGTCAGCGTGACGAGAATCCGGCTGACGAAAAAGATGGAGTAGAGCTGAGCCGGGCTAATCTGATGCGAGTTTGTCATTCTACAGGCCGTCCTTTCTAACTGAACTGATTAAAAATCCTCCGGCTCCCGCTTATCTGAGCCGTTGAGATCCTGCACCTTCATCTTATAGCGGCCGAGGCGCTTCCAGCCGACCCGCAGCACAAGATCACGCATTGCGCCTTTTTCAAAGGGCGTGATGGGTGCGGAATATGGCACGCCATAGGGATTGATCGAGCAGGCGTTTAGGATGAGCAGCCCCAGGATGAGCATGATTCCGTACAGGCCGGTCAGCCCACCCACGATGATAAAGAGAAACCGCAGCACGGCCGCCGGCTCATAAAGCGACGGCACGACGAATGAGCTGATCGCCGTCAGCGCGAGCACAATCAACATGGGCGCGGCGATGAGCCCCGCTGTGACAGCCGCATCACCGATGACGAGCGCGCCGACAATGCTCACAGCATGGCCCACGGTTTTTGGCATCCGCAGCCCTGCTTCGCGCATGATTTCATATATAAAATGGATCACGAGCGCCTCCAGCATGATGGGAAAGGGCGTGCGCCCCTCCGATACCGCGATATCAAAGAGCATGCTCGCCGGCAGCAGCTCCTGATGGAAAATCGCCACAGCCACATAAATGCCCGGCAGCAGCATGCTAATGGCAAAGGAAATGAATTTGAGAGCACGCAGAAAGAGCGCATAAAAGGGACGATTGGAATAATCATCAATCGATTGAAAATTTTCAATGAAAAGGTGCGGCACGATCAGGGCGAACGGCGTGCCGTCCACAATGACGCCCACCCGCCCCTCACTGATTTTTGCGCACAGGGTATCCGGCCGTTCCGTAACACCCACGCCGGAGAAGAACGAAAGCCCCTTGTGATCCAGAAACGGCTGGATATAGCCGGATTCCAGCACCATATCAAGCTTCGCATTTTGAAGCCGCTGCTTGACCTCCTCCAGGATGTCGGGATTCACCCGATCCGAGAGATAGCAAAGGCAGACCATCGTTTGGCTTGTATCGCCCATATTGAGCATCTCGAAACGGGCATAGGGCGTTTTGAGCCGGCGGCGGATCAACGTGGTGTTCACCTTGAGCGTTTCTACAAAGCCGTCGCGCGAACCACGCTCCTGCACCTCCGTTTCCGGGTCGGAAATCGAGCGCCGCTCAAAGCCCTGCACACCGAAAACCTCGCAGCGCGTCACACCGTCGATAAACAGTGCCGCAAAGCCTGACATCATCAGGTTGAGTACGTCCGCCATGTCGAAGGCTTCTTTATGATCCGTGCCGGAGAGCACGTGATCCCGCAGGTATAAAAACTGCTCGTCCGGCTCCTTCGGGATATTCGTGGCATGCAGGATGGGCGTAACCGCAATTTGGGAGAGTAGGAGATCATCGCACATTCCTTCGCATAGCACAAAGGCTGCCCGGTTACCATTGACAGGCAGCTCGCGCACCATCAGATCAAAGCTTGGGCCGAACACGCCGCGCAGGTAGATCAGGTTTTCCTGCAAAGAGGCAGAAATCTCCGCGGGCGGCACCTGCGTCGTTTGCGCATTGATCGGAGTAAAATCCTTCTGTACGGCATTTTTAAGCCATTGAAACATAAAACGGTCCTTCCTTTCCATTTGGCGGAAAAACAAAACAAATCAAAAATCCGCCGCTAACGGCAAAGCATAGGCCTTGCGAATAGAGGGTTCTCCAGGATAAATGATATACGCTACTGTTTTTTCCATCCTACTCCGGTTTATGCGGTGGAATATTACAGCGTAGAAACGCCATACTAGATATCGCTAAAGGCGGAAAATGAAAGCTTTGTACGCAACGCTGTGAAAGGCATGGATTGCGTATTGCCAGTCGGTACAAAATTTTGAATGGGGGCGCATGGAGTGATCCATATGCTGCTTTTTCATTTCTTTTCCGCCTTTAGACGGATGAAACAGGCCTTGCAAGGGAGGAAGCAGGATGATTATTACGCTCATCCGCGCGGCGATCTTATATTTTTTGATTGTCTTTTCTGTACGTATCATGGGTAAGCGGCAAATCGGCGAGTTGCAGCCATCTGAGCTCGTTATCACAATCCTGATCTCTGAGATCGCCGCTATCCCGATGCAGGATAACGGTGCGCCTCTGATTAATTCCGTGATACCCGTACTGCTGCTGATCTCCTTTGAGGTGATTGCCTCAGTCGTGAGTATGAAATTCCCCAAATTCCGCGGCCTCATGCAGGGCCATTCCCTCATTGTCATCCGCAACGGGATGATTGACCAAACACAGCTCAAGCGGCTTCGTTTTACCGTAGACGACCTGATGGAAGCGCTGCGGCAGAAGGACGTGTTCCGAATCGAGGATGTGCAATATGCAATTGCCGAAACCAATGGCACGCTGAGCGTTCTGCTCAAGCCGGAAAAGCGCGTTCCGGTAGCGGAAGAATTAAACGTGACGATTCCGGATGACGGCTTGCCGTGTATCGTCATCAGCGACGGACGCATCATCACCTCTGCTTTTAAGGATTGCGGGATGACGATGAAAAAGCTCCAGACCCATATCAAGAAAAGCGGGCTGGAGCTAAAAGATATTCTGATTATGGAGATTGACCGCAGTGGAAATACGACGATCATCAAACGGGATGAACGGCTGAACAACGGAAAAATGGGGTAAACCCTCCCCTTTGGAGGATGAGAAAAGTAAAAGGAACGGGCGCGATTGCCCGTTCCCTCATTCAATGGACTCATTTATGGTGCTTGAAAGGAGCAAGTTTCAATGAAACGCCTGATTACAGCAATTTCCCTGCTTACCATTGCGGGGATTTTATGCGGGATTGGATTTCTAAGCATGAAGAAACAAGTGGATACACTGACGCAGCTGTTCCATGAGGGCGCTCAAGCCGCACAAGCAGAGGATGAAGAACGGCTCCATACTTGCACAAAAGAGCTACAAAAAGCATGGGAAAAAAGCCATGTCGTTTTTTCTATGCTGATCCAGCATCACGATCTCGATGATTTAGAGACAGACATTCTGGATTTGAACAACCTTCTGAAAGAAAAGGAGTTTAAAGAATATAAACGGACGTGTGAAGCGGGAATCATTGAACTGGATCATATTTATAATTCGGAGATACCGTCGGTGGGGAATGTGTTCTGAAGAAAATATATCCATCCTATCTCCAATAAGCCTCATATAGGTGCGTTGAGATACGCTTATCCTCTGGAGGCAATTGCATATAGTCCCCATATAACGTCCTTAAAAACTCATCATATCCTTTCGGTGCTAAATAAACCTCACCTTCAAAATGGACAGGAATACTTTCATCAAAGCAGCTTCTATTAATCCTCTTTAAAACATTATCATATCCTATAACAGGGACACCTACCATTTTAGAGCCTTCATAAGGGTATTTTAACGCCCTCTTATTCAGTAATATAATCCAGTGATAATTACCGACAAGCTTCACTAGGAACATACGTATATAGCGCAATGCAGTTCTAATCATATTAGGACTTTTTTCATATGGAGAAAAGGATAACACAGACCACCGAAATAATTTTTTTTGAACTTTATAAAATTTTTCCGCTTTTCTTTCATCTTCTGGTACACCGTCCAATGGAAAAATATCGACATCAATCCCTAAAGGTGTCCCTCGATATTGGACTCCCTCTTCAATTTTCTCCGTTTCAATATGATATATTTTTGAATATGGTAAAAAATGATCTCGATTATTATATGGAGAAGATAATTTGCAGGAACTTATTTCTTGATTGCCTAACAATTTTATTAAACGCATATAATCCGGCCTTGGAATCACTACATCAATATCGTCATCCCAGGGTATAAATCCTTGGTGTCTAATAGCTCCAATTAGCGTTCCATAGGATAAAAAGTATCGAATTCCATTTTTATCACAATAATTAGTTAGCGTCTTCAATACATGCAACTCAATAGCCTTAATTTCTTGATCAGATATTTTATTCATTATCAGCCTGATCCTTTCTTATAAATAATTGAATCTTTTTTGCACTTCGGCCTACAATTTTCATCATTAAATCCTTGATCAAAAAGATAGACTCCCTACATATAATAAGCATTAAAATAAACATTGCCGCATTAATGATATAGCCACTTAATGAAGGTAAATAAATAAAACAACATTCACCTACTAAAATCAGATTGCCAATAATAAATTGTTTCGTAAAAACTCGTAATGGCATATATTTCTTAGTTCCAAACGACCGATATAAAAAAATTGAAAAATAGCTGGCACAACTGGCCAATGAGGCCCCCTGAATTCCGATAGCTGGAACTAATATGGCTGTAAAAATAATATTCACTACTGCCCCACAAAACGCAGAGAGCATCATTCCAACGTTATTTTTCGCCACTGTATAGTATGTTCCAATAAAAGTAGAAAAGGCGCCAAAGGTAAATGCTAAAATCAGTGCAGGGCTATACATCCATGATTCAAAAAATTCTGAAGAAACATATATCATCATAATCGGCTTCAAAACCAAAATTAAAAAGGATGACGCTAATAATATTAACTTATAATAAACACGAAACATCTTATTATTATATGCGACTTTATCTTCCTCATCTTCTGATTTGATTGCGGAAAATTGCCATGCTTGTTGAAATATTGTTACAAATGTATTAAGTAACGTTGGGATTTTATTTGCAATTGCATATAATCCATTCGCACCAGTTCCCAAGAATACAGTAATTATAATACGTCCGGACGAATTTGTCACCCACCAAAGCAGTGAGTTTGGAACTAAGGCTAAGCTATATCTCATCATTCCTCTCGCTTCTCTCCAGTGAAACGAGAAGCCTTTCAAATAATAAAATATTTTGCCTCCACAGAAGCAAAATAACGCAGTGGCAAAATATGAAATAATAAATGCTAAAAAATAACCAGTAATACCCCATTTTAAAACTACCAAAAATATTATATTTAAAGTTGCTGTCAAAGCGGTGTTCAGAATTGTGGAAGCTGTATAGATTTTAAGCTTTTCGATTCCTTTTAAAAAGGCCTGCCCCACATTAACAGCAGTAGCCCCTACTACGAGTAGATACAAATATACGGAATAATCATATAAGCTAGGAATTAAATAACATATAGGAATAATAACGATAGAAATGATTGAGCCGATTAAAAAAATAGCCATGCCTGTTGAAATAATTTTATTTCGATCTGCATGCTTATCCAGACAATAACGCATTATAGCTTCATGAATATTCATACAAACAAATGGCGTCATTACCATGGAGATTGTAAATATGAGGTCTGTTGTACCATATTGAGATTTTGATAATGCATAGGTATAAAGAGGAACCATAAAAACGCTGATTAATTTAGTCCCAATACTACCTAATCCAAATAGTACAGTATTCTGTAACAAATATTTTGTTCTATTCATTAACAACTTCCTCATAGATGTTCAATAATTGTTGTAAATTGTTTTTACGGTCATGTGTCTCAAGCGCATGTAGGTGGGCTGCTTCGGAAAAGCGCCGAGCCAAGTTATCGTTCTCGAAAAGCTTACATACATAATAAGATATCATATAAGGTTCATCAGAAGGGTATAAAAATCCTTCAACGCCATGAACAAGCATATTCGCAACTCCACCTACATGAGAACTAATACATGGTAGGCCCAAAAGCATCGCTTCACCCAACGAGTTTGGGCTATTTTCAATAGTAGAAGGCAATACAAATACATGTGCATTTAAATAGGCTTGACAAATTTGAGACTCATTTAATTCTCCTAAAAAGGTTATATACGGCTCTAGATGATTTCGCTTTACAATATTACGAATCATAAATTGATATGAACTCAGCTGAAGAATATCCTTCAGGGAATTGGTATGGATAAAATCTTTACCAGTCGTAAATATATGAGTATCAGGAAATTTCTGTATAATATGAGGAAGTGCCTCAAGAAATAGATGAAATCCTTTGATCGGATAATACGATTGTGAGATAAATATGCTGTGCCTTCTGCATTTATCCAAGCTCCAGCGAGCATGATAGAAAATGTCTCTTAAGGATTCATTGCAAAAATGATATTGAACAGTGGGATTGATTTGCAAAACACACGCTTTATCCCAGTCTGTGCGGCCAATCACATGATGCACCTGAGATATGGCCTGAATTTCATATTGGCCGCGTTTCATAAACTTTTTACGCTGCTGATTAATATTATCCTGCCTTAAAAAATCTCGTAATGTATAAAAACGTTGATATCTTATAGGAACTCCCATATTATAATGGTAAGAATATACAGAACAAAGACCCTGAATGCTAATGATTGTACGTAGCCGATTTTGGCCGGTTCGAATCATCGCGAGCGTATGCGGAAACTCTGTTCCAAAAATGTGAACAATGTCCGGCGTAGCAAGATCCATAATTCGTTGAAAGTACATCTCCGTTTGATCATCATAATACGTGGAATGGACGGTAGTGCAAGGGAATCCATAATAATGAATGTTGTCAATTTGTCCCGTTAAAATTGTGTTATTCCTGGCTTTTGCGATCGGAAAAGCGATTCCTAAATCAATATCTGTTCTTTTGCAGAGATCGGCAGCCATACTCACCATCCAACCGCCCGAATGACTTACTGGAATTCCAATTTTGCTGGCAATAGAAGGTAACGCAACGTTACAGACCCATAAAATTTTCATTTTTTTGTTTCAACCGCCTTTGAAGAATTATACAGCCTTTATAAAATATTGTTTGATCCTCTTTTAAGCCTATTAAACCTGTAAAAATAAAAATCCAGAACATTGTATTCCCCAAAAGAAATTGCGTATTCACTAATAAGCAAATCAAGAGGAAAACGAGAATCCGCATTATTTTATTGTCAGTGCATAATTTTGACAACTGATATTGAATCCATAACAATAATGCACCAGCGAATAATCCAAAAATAGCGAAAAAACTAAAAGTAGAATTAATACAAGAACCATTATCTGCAACCACAGTTGCAAAGCTTACGCCCAAGAAAGGGTGATCAAAAAAGAAATGAATGTCCAAAAACAGAGACTTCAGCCTCGCACCACTTGATTCATTAATACTTGTAATTTTACGCAATGTTTCTCGCACTAAAATAGCAAGGTTATCATTCAGTAAATATGCTAGTAAAGATACGGACGACAAAATAATTATAATACCGCCAAAATATACAATTATTTTTTTGGTAATTTTGTGTTCTACCACCATATTAATAGCAAATATAAAATATATAATCAACATTCCCAATATCCCAGGAGCCGAAAATGTGGTGATGACGGTCAAAGACAGAATAAAAATCTGCACGATACGAAACGACTTCCTCATCAACACCTCATAAACTAAAGCAATTAATAGAAAAAACTGATATACACCAGGTTCTCGAAAGATGCCAAAATTACGTATATAGGTTGGTATAGCGACCACATAGCTTAATCCACAATTAATAAAAGGGGTCCCGGACGAATTTAATATTATAGATAAGCTCTGATCCACCGCTCCCTCTGGAAACCATACAAATCTTAACGCATAGCACGTAATCAATGAATAAAGTGCCAAACAGCTTATTATATTACTATAACTTTTCAATAAATGGTCTATCGTAAAAATACACGTAAATAATATTGCTGTTCCAATATAGAATAAAATAGAAACAATATACAACTGAAAATCCAATTTCATCATTGTAGGAATCGCCATTAATGTGCATAATGAAAAACCCATTAAAAAAGACATTTTATTGAGGCATAAATTTTTTCTATTAGTGTATACGGTCAAAACTGTAACAAAAAGTACAGTGACAATTTGAATGATAAAAGTAGTATGAAAATTAAGCGTAATACTAGTTATTAAAGTATCACGGCTGAAAAAAATCATAACAAAAATAAAAATATAGGACAAAATTCTATTTATGTTTTTATTTTGAGTTAATTCCATTTTAGAATAGTTTAATTTTATATTCATAAGCCATTCACCATATCTATTATTTTTTTAGCTTGTATCATGTTATTCTTTGTCCGCATCACAAAAGCCTTTGCACCCCTCCCCTTTTGATGTAACACTTCTCTTGAATCAGATAATACAGACACTAAAGCCTCACCAATCCCATCTATTGTTTCATCATTTATTAAATAGACGAACTCTTCATACTCTTTCGGCATTCCAGGAAGCCGTGTCGTCAGGACTGGGGTACCAGATGCCATATACTCCATATTTTTAGAAGGAAAGGAGTATTTTGTATACAGTTCATGAGTCGGCCTTGGATTGATCAATAATGATGCCTCTATCTCTGCTTTTACAATTTCACTATTGAGGCGGGTACCAAAATATTTTACCTTATTATGCGTAAGGCAAATGTTTGTCAACTCATTTGCGTAATCACCATCGCCATAAATGTGCAGTTCGGCATCCGGAATATCCACCTTGATAAATGCCTCTACAAGCTCTGGAACCCCATATATTCTTTGAATTCCTCCCGCATACATACATATTCTTGGAAACCGCTTTTCGGCTAAATCATTTTTTTGCATTTCCATTGCTAGATCTACTTGACCTTCAATGACAAGATAGGGTTTTTGCTTTAAGTTGATAACCTGATTCATTTGTTCAGTCATAAATACATAGCTTTTAAAATATTGTATGATTTTATTATTTAAAAGAGAGTACAGTCCCTTTTTCGGTGAAAGCATAGTAGGTAAGTCTGTAACAATCCCGACACTTTTTAATCCCAGTAAACGAGATGCTAAAACGGCACCGGCAATAACTGAAAAATTTAAGACATCACAAATTATGATCGGTCTTTCTTGAGATCTCCGGCATACGCCTAAAAAACCAAATAAAAAATATAAAATGTTTTTTAATAACGGAATATTTAAAGTTGGAATATAATTATATGTTATATGATTTATTTGCTCTGTTTCTTTTCTAAAGAAAAATTTTTTACTGTTTTGCCGCGTAATCGGTAAGGCAGATAAAGTTTCAACCTCGACATTCTCCAGTCGGTTCATACCTTCCACTAACACGCGGTGATACTTCTGCGCTTGTTGACCTGGTTTAGAAGAGACATGTTCAAACAAGGATTTATATTTGGAACTACTGCATAAACAAGACACATAAAGAATCTTCATCTTTCTCCACCGACAATCTGTTTAAATATTTCCATATGTTGTTGCGCCATTTTTTCAATTGTATACTCACTAATCTTATAAAGATTATTGTACATCATTTTTCTAGTTAATGCGTAATCATTCAGTACCTCTATAATTTTCTCGCTCAGCGCCATTGGGTCATTCGATGGAACAATATAACCATTTTGACCGTTTTTTATTAATTCCAACCCTGCAACACACTGATCTGTCGTAATTACAGGAACACCAAAAGACATCGCCTCATTAATGACAAGCCCCCAGACATCTTTTCGGGTAGGTAAAACGAATAAGTCGGCTGCCATATAATAAGGAGCCAACTCACTTTTGGTTTTAAACTCGATGAAATGGACATGTGTTAAATGATGTTGATCAACATACTGTTTATATTCAGGCGTAGCTTTTCCTCCAATAATATAAATCCCTATCTCACGGTCAAACTTTCGGCATGCATCCAATAAAATATCAAACCCTTTGGATTCTATAAATCTCCCAACAGAAATTATCGCCCTATTTTCTGTAATGGACAATTGCTTTTTCCATAAGCTTTTCTCTTCAACGGATAAAGGCTTGTCCAAAATTTTATCTTGCCTAACCGAGGTAAAATGATAGCGAAAAATATATCGAGAATCAGCCCCATAATGCAAGAGATAGGTATCTGTGGTCTCACCAGGACTGAGCCATCCAACTGCGCTTGAAATAAAATGCTTTTTTATTTTATATTGTAGTTTAGATTCTTGCTTGGTAGTTCCTCCATCACAATTAAGTATAAAAGGAATCTTTTTTGTATTTAGATATTGTACTGCCAATAAACCTGTAGGAGTACTGTATCCGCCTACAATTATGATATCCCATTCTTCTCTCAAATACTTTAACACCGGAAAACACAACGAAGAATCTGAACCTACTGGTATACCATGGAGAAAAACCGCGCGGTAAGAAGTCGCTTTTTCTTCAAACCATTGTTTCTCTCGATCCTGAGCGATCTGCTTTTCAAACAGAACGGTGAGATCACACAATTTTCCTAACTCATTAAAAAAATCTACCCTATAGGGAGAAGGGATATTAGTCAAAAATAGAATCTTCATAATTCATACCTCGCCATACAAGCATCTATAGTGCTCAATAAACATTTTATCGCTTAAAGGCTCTGGATTAATGTGTATCATTCCTTCATGTATCTTTTGGCGCATGGCTTTAATTGCACGATACAATCCGTCAACCGTTTTATCAGTAACTAACATTCCATTTTCATCATGAATACATTCCTTACAGCCGCCCGTATCAAATGTTATTACCGGCGTTCCACAAGCGATCGCCTCTAAATTCGTCGTAGGATAATTATCCTCTAAGGTTGGATTCAAAAAAATATCCGCAGCACTATAGATCTCAATTAATTCATTCAAATCATCTGTACGTGTAATTCCCAACATATGATTGGAGAGCGAATGGCATTGCTGTTCTGTCAGCCCTACCACAACTATGCAAAAAGTATCGTCCAGCCGTTGAGATAACTCCAATAAATAATCAAGTCCCTTACGGGGGGACCAAACATTCGCAACAGACAGCAGCATCGTTTTGTTGGTCAAATGATTTTTTTCTCTAAAATTACTGTCGGTTGGCTTAAACTGATTTAAATCTATTCCATTGTGAATAGTATCAATGGGATAATTTTTAAAAAAAGACTGTTTCACTAAATCTTTTAACCAATCGGAAGGTGTTATAATCCGCAGTTTCTGGATGGAAGTGAACCATTCTTTCTTTTCTTTAAAATTACTTTGTGAATGATCCATCAGGAAACTCGCCGGATATTCTCTTTTCTGCGGACAATCGTGGCAACTGGTTTTCCAACGGTCACATCCAACAAAATCGAAATGAGAACAATGCCCCGTAAAGGCCCAGCAGTCATGTAACGTCCAAACAACCGGTTTCCCACATTCTCTGAGCCACTCAAACAGGGTCGGCAGATGGAGATAATAACCATGTAAATTATGCAAATGAATTATGTCCGGATCATATTCCCTAGCTGACCGAATAAAACGCTGCGTTGCCCTTTTCGAATAGAAACCATGCTTATCCGTAATGCGGCTACAGACGCCATGCAGATTCACAGCCAAATCGTTGCCAATCCGAATGCTTTTTACGTCGCCTGGCGCGTGGCCGCGGCCATAGGCAATCAGGCAATCGTCACCACTTTGGGTTAAATATCTCGATAGGTCTGCCGCGATACGTCCGGTACTGCCATATCCACAAACGGAATTGATTTGCAAAACCTTCATTTATTTTCCCCACACCGTTTTATTCACAATCTCCGTATAGCTCTGGATCAGCTTCACTACTTTCACTGACACATTCGTATCCGCATAATCCTCCGCCATAACAACCTCTTCCCGGTTATCCCGCATGGCAACGGCCAGATCCAGCGCCTGCTCCACATCCCGGCCGGTAATCCCGCCGATCACAACAGAGCCTTTATCGAGCACCTCCGGCCGCTCCGTCGAGGTGCGGATCAAAACGCCCGCAAAGCCGAGCATCGCGCTCTCCTCAGACAAAGTGCCGCTGTCAGAAAGCACACAGTAGCTGTTCATTTGGAGCTTATTATAGTCTAAAAAGCCAAACGGCTTCAGGCTCCGCACCAGGGGATGGAACTGAAACCCACGCTTTTCAATGTACTTTTTGCTGCGTGGATGGGTCGAATAAATAATCGGCATCCCATAATGCTCCGCGATATTGTTGACGGCGGTCATCAAAGACATAAAATTCTCTTCGTTATCAATATTCTCCTCACGATGTGCGGAAAGGAGGATATATTTCCCCTTCTCCAACCCCAAGGTCTCCAAAATATTGCTTCGTTCAATGCGATCCATATGATCTCTCAACACTTCCCGCATCGGAGAACCAGTTACGAAAACCGTCTTTCCGTCAATCCCTTCCGACAAAAGATAGCGCCGGGAATGCTCTGTATATGGGAGGTTAATATCCGAAATATGATCCACAATCTTTCGATTGATCATTTCACTGACGTTCCAATCCCAGCAGCGGTTTCCAGCCTCCATATGGAAAATCGGGATTTTCAGCCGTTTTGCGGAGATCGCAGACAAAGCCGAATTCGTATCACCCAGCAGCAATACGGCATCCGGCTTTTCCTTCTCCAATATTTCATAGGATTTGGCGATAATATTCCCCATGGTTTCGCCTAGATCTTTCCCCACGCTATCCAAATAGTAATCCGGCGCCCTCAAACCCAGATCATCAAAAAAAACCTGATTGAGTGTGTAATCCCAATTTTGCCCCGTATGAACTAAAATGTGATGGAAATATCGGTCACACGCCTTAATGCAGGCCGACAACCGGATGATCTCCGGCCTTGTTCCGATAATCGTCATTACCTTCAGCTTATCCATTACAGTGCCCTCCACAAGAAGATTATACCTTTTCGTAATAGGTATCCGGACGATCTGGATTAAAAGGCTCACTTGCCCACATCACCGTAATCAAATCCGTATCTCCCACGTTAATGATATTATGTGTATAGCCAGTTGGGATATCGATCACTTTCATCTCATCCCCGCTGACGTGATATTCAATTACCTGCTGCGCTCCAATTTTACGAAACTGAATCAGCGCCTCGCCGCTCACAACAAGAAACTTTTCATTCTTTGTGTGATGCCAATGCTGACCCTTTGTAATACCCGGTTTGGCAACATTCACAGAAACCTGGCCACGGTCTGGCGACCGCAGGAACTCCGTAAAGGAACCCCTCTCATCCTGATTTTTCTTTAAAGAGTAGCTAAATTGGTCCTCTGGTAAATAGCTCAAATACGTTGCATACAGCTTACGAGTAAAGGCATCCCTCAGATCGGGAACCTCCAAATTCTCCCTGCTGTGATAAAAAGATTGAAGCAATGCCGCCACCCTGCCGAGCTTTACCGTTTCTGTAACTGGGACGGTGCAATAGGCGCCCTCGCGATGTTCTCCACCCTCCAGAGCGGCCAGCATTTCTTCCATTACGTCATCGATATATGCAAAACAGATTTCCGCATCCGGGTCATTTATCTGAATTGGCAAACCGCGCGAAATGTTATGGCAAAATGTCGCGATGACGCCATTATAATTCGGCCGACTCCATTTGCCGAACAAATTGGGGAATCGGTAAATCAGCACCTTTGCACCTGTCTGCTCCCCATACTCTGCAAGAAGCCGTTCTCCCGCCCGTTTGCTGTTGCCATACTCGTTGTTTCGCTCAGCCTGAATGGAAGAGGATAATACAATCGGGCACTGGTTATGATGTTGTTTTAGCGCTTCCAGAAGATTAGAGGTAAAGCCAAAATTTCCCCTCATAAAATCCTCAGGATTCTCAGGGCGGTTGACCCCCGCCAAATGGAAAACGAACTCGCAATCGTGAGCATATTCTCCTAAAAGGGCCGGATTCGTATCCAAATCATATTCATATAAATCTGTAAAACCGCGGTTTTTTAATTCAGCGCAAAGGTTCCGACCCACGAACCCCTTTGCGCCAGTCACCAATATTTTCATTCACTGATTCTCCCAAGCTGCAATTTCACTTCGAATATATTCCAAACTCAACAGCTTTTCCTTTACCTGCTCAACATCCAACCTTGTCGTATTATCTGAGTTGAACTCCGTCAATTTAACTTGCTCCGTATCTCCTTGTACAAAATATTTATCATAGTTCAGATCCCGTTTATCGCATGGTACCCGGTAAAAGTTACCCAAGTCGGTCGCACGGGCGCACTCCTCTTTGGTCAAAAGCGTTTCATACATCTTCTCCCCATGCCGGATACCAATCACCTTAACAGGGTTATCCGCATGGAATAGTTCTTTCACCGCTTGGGCCAGCACTTCGATGGTGCAGGCAGGCGCTTTTTGCACCAGGATATCGCCGCTCTGTGCATTCTCAAATGCAAACAAAACCAAATCAACCGCTTCCTCCAAGCTCATAATAAAGCGGGTCATTTTCGGCTCCGTAACAGTCAGCGGCTTTCCTGCTTTGATCTGTTCAATAAACAGTGGAATGACAGACCCTCTGGAACACATGACATTGCCATACCGTGTGCCGCAGATCATCGTCCGATCTGGGGCAACCGTACGCGATTTGGCGACAAAAACCTTTTCCATCATCGCCTTAGAGGTGCCCATGGCATTGATGGGATAAGCCGCTTTATCAGTAGACAGACAAATCACTTTTTTTACGCCAGCCTCAATGCAGGCAGTCAGGACATTATCCGTGCCAAAAACATTTGTCTTAACCGCTTCCATCGGAAAGAACTCACAGGAAGGCACTTGCTTTAGTGCCGCGGCCTGAAAAACATAGTCCACCCCATACATTGCATTCTTAATGCTGGCTAAATCGCGCACATCGCCGATATGATACTTAATCTTATCATTATGATATAGATGGCGCATATCATCCTGCTTTTTTTCATCACGGGAGAAAATCCGAATTTCCTTAATGTCAGTATCTAAAAAGCGTTTTAACACAGCGTTACCAAAAGAACCGGTTCCACCCGTAATCAATAAAGTTTTTCCTGCAAACATAATTCTCTTCCATCCTTCATTTCAATAAATATTTTTTCTAATTTATCGATAAACACATCTTTTGTAAAATGCTCTTCATAATAACGACGAGCATTCAACCCCAATCTGCAATAGCGTGACGGATCTTCAATATACTTGCGCATATTGTCAGCCAGCCCACGATCATCCGACGCCCTTGCCACCATCCCGCATTCTGCTTGAGTAATCACATGGGCGGCCGCACCGTCAATGGCTGCAAAAACAGGCTTTCCAAGCGCCATATATTCCTGCAATTTAGCAGGCATCGTCATACCGACTGCATTATCACCTCTTAACGTTAATAAAAAGGCATCTATTTTTTCATACGCATGAATCAATTCATCACCAGTTACACGGCCATGAAAAATAATTTTTTGATCCTCACGAAGCTGGTTTACCAGCTGAATACAATTTTCAAGATTAGACCCGTCTCCATAAATATGAACTTCAAAACACTTTAAATCAGATAGGCGGTGAACTGCTCGTATAATGCATTCCACATCTTGAGCACTTCCAATGTTTCCTCCAAACGCAAATCGAATGACAGAAGATTCCGCAGTACATTCCGTTAATTCCGCGGTCAGCACATCATCTGAATGCTGCGGAATATAAACAAGGCGAGCAGGATCAACATGGTTTGTCTGCGTTAAATAATCAATAAATGGATAAGAAGTAACGCCGATCACGTCGCATTTGCGATAAACCCATTCGCTATATCGATGAACCAGACGAAATAAGATGGAGCGCTCCGGAATATTCCAAACCTTTAAACATTCCGGCCAAATGTCAAGGCAATATAAAAATAACTTTTTACCGCTTCTCTTCTTCATAGTAAGCGCCGCGTTTGCCATAGTAACAGGTGAGGACTGATAAGAAAAAATGATATCATAATCTTTTTTAGCAAATTGCGCATAGAGCGTTGAGTTAATCAGAAAACTCAAATAATTGACGGCTCTAAATAAGAAACCGGTGCGTCTAGCAATAATCGGAACCCGAATAACGTCAACGCCATCAACAACTTCCCGTCTGCGACGAAAAAATTTATACTTCCACGGGACCTTTCCGGTTGTATAATCTGGTAGTCCTGTAAGAACAGTAACTCGATGGCCCCTTTGGGCAAATTCCTTGGAGATATCATTGATTCTAAAATTATCCGGGTAGTAATACTGCCCCACAATTAAAATTTTCACAGAAACATATTACCCCAATCCTTGATGAAATGCCCGTCTAAACTCTTTCTTTCCCTACTCCCAATAACCAATATGTATTGTATTATAGTCTATTTATATCTCTTTTTCAACTAAAAATATCAAAACATACGCATCTACGAGCAGATAGGAAACTATTCGCAATTAATTTCCTATACTTAGAAATAATTAGGTTTTTAAAACCGCTTTCCCTCTTTCACCCCTTTCTCCCCTCCCCCATATACTAAATATCGAGAGCAGACCATTTTCAAGCGGCCCGATTCCGTCCGCTCCGGTCTGCTCTCTTTTTCCATCACAAATGAGCAAAGGAGATTATTCTCATGCATAACATAGATTCCCTCGATAAGCTCCCCGTCGGGCAGACGGCCCGCGTGGAAGAGCTTCGCCTCAACGGCAGCATCCGAAGGCGAATGCAGGACATCGGCCTGATCGAAGGCACTCCTGTGGAATGCCTGCAAAAAAGCCCTTCCGGCGATCCTGTGGCCTATTTGATCCGCGGCGCCGTCATCGCTCTACGCCGGGAGGATTCCGGCCGCGTCATGGTGCATTTCAGCTGACTTTTCCCTGCGCGCCGCCCTAGGCGGCCCAACGAAGCATATCATGAAGGAGCGTTTTTTATGGGATTGACTCGAAATTCACACAAGGGCGAGCCGGTGGACGGCCCGCTGATGATTGAAAAAGAGGCGGAGAGCGACCGTGTCATTGCGCTTGCCGGCAACCCGAACGTCGGTAAGAGCACAGTGTTCAATGCCCTGACCGGCATGAATCAACACACGGGGAACTGGCCTGGAAAGACGGTTGCTAGCGCGCAGGGCCGGCATGTCTACAAAGATATGGGGTATATCCTTGTAGACCTGCCCGGTACATATTCCCTGATGGCTCATTCCGCCGAGGAAGAGGTTGCGCGCAATTTTATCTGTTTCGGCGGTGCGGACGCAGTGATTGTCGTATGCGACGCCACCTGCCTGGAACGAAATCTGAATTTGGTTTTGCAAACACTCGAGATTACCCCGCATGTTGCCGTCTGTGTGAACCTGATGGATGAAGCGCGGCGCAAGGGCATACAAATCGATCTAGCTGGGCTGGAGAAAAAGCTTGGCGTGCCTGTGCTCGGGGCAAGCGCCCGCAGCGGAAAAGGGCTGGAAAAATTAAGTGAACAAATGAGCCGGGCAGCGGCCGGGCAAGGCTCTGGTCAACCAATTCAGGTTTCCTATATCACACCGGTCGAAGAAGCCCTCTCCACGCTCATTCCGCTTATTGATCAAAAAATCGCAAAGAGCGAAAAGCCGATTAGCAGCCGCTGGATCGCCCTGCGGCTATTGGATGCGGATGAAAGCCTTCGGGAGCCGTTATCGGAATATCTTGGTTTTGACCTGACACAGGATGCGGAAATACAAGAAAAGCTTGCCAGCCTGAATGGCTTGTTTGAACGATATGGTCTGTCACAGGCCCGCATCCAGGATAAAATCGTTTCCGGACTCGTCCGAGCAGCAGAACGCATCTGCCGTGGCGTGATCGCCTATCAGCGCAAAAATTACGACGCTCGAGACCGGCGTCTCGATAAGCTCCTGACAAACCGCTTTACGGGGCTTCCCGTTATGATTCTGCTGCTGGGGCTAATCTTTTGGCTGACGATCACCGGGGCCAATTACCCCTCCCAGTGGCTTTCAGCCGGGCTATTTTGGATCGGCGATCGAATGACTGATTTTTTCCTGTGGCTGGGTACGCCGCCTTGGGTGGAAGGCCTTTTGGTGCAGGGCATTTACAGAGTGCTTGCATGGGTGGTATCGGTTATGCTGCCGCCAATGGCAATTTTCTTCCCTTTGTTTACTTTACTAGAAGATTTTGGTTACCTACCGCGCGTGGCGTTCAATCTGGATCATCATTTTCAAAAAGCGCATGCCTGTGGCAAACAAGCACTGACAATTTGCATGGGGTTCGGCTGCAATGCTGCCGGCGTAATCGGCTGCCGGATCATCGATTCCCCACGGGAACGCTTGATCGCAATCTTAACCAATAATTTTGCGCCATGTAACGGCAGGCTTCCTACTATTATCGCTCTGATTACCATGTTTTTTGTGGGCAGTGTGGTCGCACCGCTGCAATCGGCCGTATCCGCGCTCATGCTTGTCGGTGTAATTGTATTGGGGGTTGCCGTCACCTTCCTGATTTCACGGCTGCTCTCCGGCACCATTCTGAAGGGAATCCCCTCCTCGTTCACCCTAGAGCTGCCGCCCTACCGCCGCCCACAGATTGGCAAGGTAATTATCCGCTCGATTTTTGATCGCACACTTTTTGTGTTGGGGCGCGCCGTCGTCGTCGCGGCCCCGGCAGGGCTTATCATCTGGCTCGCCGCCAACGTCCAGATCGGGGGAATGAGCCTCTTGATGCACTGCGCCCATTTCCTCGACCCCCTCGCCCATCTGATGGGGTTGGACGGTGTCATCCTCTTCGCTTTTATCCTCGGTTTTCCCGCGAATGAGATTGTGATCCCCATTATACTGATGGCCTATATGGCGACGGGACATATCATTGATTTTGAAAGTTATGCCGCCCTCCATGAGCTGCTCGTAGCCAACGGATGGACGTGGCTGACCGCAGTATGCACAATGCTCTTTTCGCTGCTGCACTGGCCTTGCTCCACTACCTGCCTCACCATTCATAAGGAGACCGGCAGCTGGAAATGGACGGCGGCCGCCTTCCTGATCCCCACGCTGACAGGGATGGCGGCCTGCATGCTGGTGACGTTTATTGCACGCATCGCAGGATTAGCATAGTGACCTCCAATATACAAAAAGGGGGCTGCGGCAAAATGCTAAGCATTTTGCCGCAGCCCCCTGCCGGGTGGAATGTATCAGCCCTCATCAGTTCTTTTCAAGCACCATCTGCTCATAGGGCAGAATTTCAAAGCCATAGCGCTCATATAGCTTTTTAACGCGTTGGTTACGCGGGCAAACCTCCAGGCGAAACCGCTTTGCACTGCCCTCGTATTCCCGCAGCAACCATTCCATAAACTGCGAGCCCAGCCCGCAGCCGCGCACCCGCTCGGAGAGATAAAGCTCCTCCAGCTGCACCGTCTGGCCACCCGCCTCACAGCTCCAGTAAAACACCAGCAACGCATAGCCCACAACCTGCCCCTCATGCTCCAGAATACAGCCGCGCAGGCCCGGCTCTCCCCGCATCAGGCAGTCAAAGGTATCCAACAGCTTTTGATCGGAGATGGGAAAGAGCGTTCCCTCCCCGGCATAGAAATCTCTGCCCATAGCAAGATAACAATCCTTATCTTCCGGCATAAAAGCACGAATCACCACAAAAGCCACTCCTTTCCCCTTGATTATGTGCCGGTGGACTCCTCAGGCACCACTGTGATTACAATCTGGGAAGCCTCTTTTGTTTCGACCTCTCCCCAAACCTTTACATAGATTACGGTGCCCTTTTTATAGCCTTTCTCCGGCGTCGTAAGCATTTCTGCTACCTTGCCCGCACGCTCCGAATCATCATTTTTCTCCACAATGGCCCGGCATTGGAAGCCCATCTCTTCCAACTTTAATTTAACAGTGGCATAATTCTGCCCCTTAAAATCCGGCAGCGTGATCTCTTCATTCCCACTGCTGAGAACTAATTTGATGGTTGAGCCTTTGGGCACCTCCGTCCCATATGCAATATTCTGGGAGAGGACAACATCCTTGCCCTGTGTATCGCTATCCTGATATTCCGTTTCAAAGAAAAAGGCATTTGTATAATCCGTATTACTCTTGATGTTGTTATAATTGAGCCCCCTAAAATCCGGCACTTTAACGAGCTCCGGCGCATTGGAAGAGGCCTGCGTGCTCGCTCCGCCTGTGAAAAACATACCGATATCTTCCCGCCATACCGTCAGGGAAAGAACTGCAAAAATCACCAAGCAGGCCGCAATGCTTGCAAGCCCGGCAATCAGCGCCGTTTTCGAACCGGAAGCGCTTTTTTTCCGCCCGCTGGGAACAGGCTCCTGATAAGGCGCATCCTCCTTCCCGGCATAGGCGATAGCGGCTGTGGAGGTGCCCGGAGCCGCGGAGAGCTCCGCTCTAAGCTGATCCACTGTGCGCGTGCGATCCTCCGGCAGGATTTGCAGACCATTCATCAGCGCATTAATGACATACGCGGGGAGCTGCTCTGCAAATTTGCCTGGCACCATCAGCCGGTCATTTGTCACGCGGGAGGTCGCCTCCAGAGGCGTGCTGCCAATCAGCGTTCGATAAAGCACGGCGCTAAAGGCATAGATATCCGTCCAAGGGCCCTGCTGCCCCTCAAAGCCATATTGCTCAATTGCTGCATAGCCCGGGAATAGCTGCGCTGTGAGATCGCCACGCGCAGTGCGGGCCTGCCAGATGCTAAAGCCGGTAATCCGCATTTTCCCATTCTTCCCAACGATCAGAGTCGTTGGAGAAATACCGCGGTGGATAATTCCCGCGCTGTGCAATGTGCCAAGGGTGGAAAGCACCGGCATAAACAGAATCCGCGCCTGCTCCCATGAGAGATAACCGGAGGGGCTGCGCAGGAGATACTCCCGCAGGCTGACGCCCTCCATATATTCGGAAATTGCATATGCGGTGCCATGATCCTCCACAATATCAAACACCAAAATGAGCGCAGAAAGCCCACGCATACGCGCCAGCTTGCGCCATAATTCTAAAAAGCTCTGATAACAATCCCGATATGTAATTTCACAGCCCGCCATCGGCACGAGCGTTAAATCTTCGCGGCGTTCAGCAATGGAATCCGGCAGAAATTCCCGTATGGTAACCGGCGCATTCATCTCCAGATCCCAGCCCATATAGGTAGCGCCATCGCCATTATAATCCAGCAGTTTCCCAGCCAGATAGCGCTCTGCTACGACTGTGCGCAAGGGTAAATACGGTGCAAGCTGCGGCGAATCCGCATGGAAGCCGCAGTATGGGCACTGATTCTCATCACCGATCTCACGCATACAGCTCATGCACAGATGATCTGTATTCATCATTATGGTCACTCCTCATTGATGCACCCGTCAAACGGGCGAGACCCTCAAACGATTCGCCCATCAAAGCAAATCCCAAAAATGCATCCAATCAACGGCAGAAATCTTTTATCTAAAGAGTATCATATCAAATTCCGCTTATCATTGTCAAGCAACAGGGCTTTCTGCCGCTTGTATCAGATGCGCAGAGGCGACATACTTTTGCCGCATTTTCTGCATGGCAGGGCGCTAAAATCTGGCTAAAAATCGCCTAATCCATCTGAAAGGAATTGAATACCCACGGCTGACCCGTTTCTCACCATGCATATTTGGCCGGATCCTGACCAGACTATCGATGAGTAGATCAAATATTTGGAAACGGTTTGCAGGGGGCGGCAGAATGATACCGGTTTTTTTACTGGGGGAGGAGCACGATGCGGCACTTCGGCTCCCGCTTTGCCGAATTTTAGAGCGTTATGGCGGCGTGCTTCACATCTGTGGGGCGCATGCCGCGCAATATGCCATCGGCCAGGCCCGGTTTTTATTGTGCGAAACCAGCCGCTTGGAGTCCATCCAAGCAGAGCAGGCCATCCTTATTTTTAAATCCCAGCAGGCAATTTCTTGCGGCCAGCTCTCCCTTTCGGACGGGGTTATATCGATTTTGGAAACAGAAAACGAGGCGGCTGCGCGCATGCTGCTGCACACGGGCACCACTGCCCTAACCTGCGGGCTTACCGCGCGGGATACCCTGACGCTTTCCAGCATTTCCGATACGGCTCCCGTAGTGACCATCCAACGTGCCATCACCACATTCGATGGCCATACGCTGGAGCCCTGTGAAAAACGCATCACGCTGCATACGCCTCTGCCCGATTATGCCCTGTTGAGCATCTGCGCCCTGCTGCTACTCACCGGGCACGCATCGGAAAACTTGTTGGAGCTGTAATAAGGGCTTTTTTGAAAAAATCAGGGGAAGCCGACGCCAATGCGCGGCTTCCCCATTTTGCCGATTCAGGCAAACCTTATTTCATGCCGTTTTCGTAGGACTGGATCATCTTTTTGACCATCTGTCCACCAACAGAACCGGCCTCACGGGAGGTCAGGTCGCCGTTGTAGCCCTGCTTGAGGTTTACGCCAACTTCGTTAGCAGCCTCCATCTTAAAACGATTGAGCGCCTCGCGCGCCTCCGGGACGATACTAGAATTACCGCTTCTTGCCATTGTGATATACACTCCTTCATTCAAAATTTACTTTTCGCGTTTGCCTTCCTAGTATCGGAGGATATGACGCAATTATAACTGTAAACTTTTTGTTGTCTTTCCAGCTTTTTCAGAAGGCAAAAAGACAAAGTTTGAACGGCCATTTTTCACAATTGGCGCAGGGAAGATGAAACAGGCATGGCTTCGGCCGGATATACGGCTGCATCATCAAAGCCTGTGTGTCTGAGGTTCAAATCTTTCTGGAAAGATCAAAAAGCTTTTTCAAAGGGACTGACGCAAAACTTTTTGCAACGGCTCTTTTCGCTTTTTCCCGTTTTTTCAACAGCATTGGAACCTTTCCGCTTTTCCTACAAAAACCTTTGTGGTCACACATTCTTTCGTAAAATTTACCGGAGCGGCGCGCCTTGATTGTTCTGCCCCTGTATTGTATAATGAACTACCAAGGAATATGCATACTGCATACTTCCTGCACGTTTTAGCGAAAGGATGGTCATAAACAATGAAACGTGAATTACAAATTGCCACATTGCCTGTCGTCGCACTGCGCGGGCTTGTCATATTTCCAAAAATGATGCTGCATTTTGATATCGGCCGTAAAAAAAGCGCCGCCGCGCTCAATGCAGCGATGGAAGGCGAGCGAGAAATTTTTCTCGTTGCTCAAAAAGATTTACAAGAGGACGATCCAAAGCAGTCTGACTTATATGCCTGTGGCGTTGTTGCCTCTGTGCGGCAGGTGCTTCGCCTGCCCGGCACAGATAATATCCGCGTTGTTGTGGAAGGCCGTTACCGCGCGGGGTTAATTGAACTGACACAGGACGATCCGTTCCTTTGCGGCATTGTGCGCGAAAAGCGCACTGTCCGCGCAAGAGCGGCGGACGACTTATATCAAACCGCATTGGTGCGCCACATCAAGGATCTGTTCGGCGATTACGCGGAAGTAGCGCCTAAAGTTGCACCCGATATGATGCTTGCGATCCTCTCAAACGACGACCCGGGCGATCTGGCGGATTTCATTGCGGGCAACATTATGCTGGACTACGCGGAAAAACAGCGCATTTTAAACGAGCTCAACCCCATCAAGCGGCTTGAGGCGCTTTCCGTCATCCTCACGAGGGAAACAGAGCTTCTGAGCGTAGAGGAGGAAATTCAGCACCATGTGCAGGAGCAAATGGACAAAAATCAGCGCGAATATTTTTTGAGAGAGCAATTAAAGGCGATTTCTGAGGAATTGGGCGACGCGGATAATCCACAGGACGAAGCGGAAAGCTACCGGGAAAAGATCCTTTCCGCCGCCATGCCGCAGGAAACAGAGGAGAAGCTGCTCGAAACTTGCGGCCGCTTGTTCAAAATGAGCCCTGGCTCGCAAGAGGCCACTGTTCTGCGCAATTATCTCGATACCGTTCTCGCGCTGCCCTGGAACCAGTTCACCAAAGACCATTTGGATTTAGAGGCCGCGCGCAGGCAGCTCGACCGCGACCACTATGGCCTTAAAACAGTGAAAGAGCGCATGATTGAATTGTTGGCGGTGCGCAAGCTCTCACCGGATATTAAGGGGCAGATCATCTGCCTGGTTGGCCCGCCCGGCGTGGGGAAAACCTCCATTGCGCGCTCCGTTGCCAAGGCAATGGGCCGCAGCTATGCCCGTATTTCGCTCGGCGGCGTGCATGACGAAGCGGAAATCCGCGGGCACCGCAAAACCTACATAGGCGCGATGCCGGGCCGTATTATCGACGCAGTGAAGCAGGCCGGCAGCTCGAATCCGCTTATCCTGCTCGACGAGATTGACAAGGTGGGCGCGGATTATCGCGGCGACCCTGCCTCCGCATTGCTGGAGGCGCTCGACGGCGAGCAGAATTTTGCCTTCCGCGATCATTATATCGAAGTTCCTTTTGACCTAAGCAAGGTTTTGTTTATCACAACCGCAAATGACGCCAGCACGATTCCCGCTCCCCTGCTTGACCGCATGGAGCTCATCGAGCTGACGAGCTATACGCATGAGGAAAAATTTCACATTGCCAAAAACCATTTGATCCCGAAGCAGGCAAAACGCCACGGCCTGAACGGGCGCACCCTGCGCATCCAGGATAACGCTATCCATGCGCTAATCGACGGCTATACCCGCGAGGCGGGCGTGAGAAAGCTTGAGCGCGCCGTTGCCGCCCTTTGCCGCCGCGCCGCAGTGCAGGTCGCCTCGGAAGAAAAAAAACGAGTCACGGTTTTGGCAAGCGATCTGGAAAACCTTCTCGGGCCGCAGAAATATAAGCAGGAAGCCCTTCGCCCCCGCGACGAGGTGGGCGTGGTAACTGGGCTCGCCTGGACCTCTGTCGGCGGAGAGACGATGCCCGTGGAGGTTGCCGTGATGGATGGCACCGGGAAGCTGGAATTAACCGGTTCGCTCGGCGACGTGATGAAGGAATCAGCCCATGCGGCGGTCAGCTTCATCCGTAGCCATGCAGCTGCACTGCATATTGATCAAAATTTTTATAAAGAAAAAGATATCCATATCCATGTGCCGGAAGGTGCAGTGCCGAAGGATGGCCCTTCCGCCGGCATAACGCTGGCGACAGCGCTCGTTTCCGCTTTGACGGACGTACCCGTCCGCCGCGATCTCGCTATGACAGGCGAAATTACCCTGCGGGGGCGCGTGCTGCCAATCGGCGGCCTTAAGGAAAAATCCATGGCCGCCTACCGCACCGGCGTGAAAACCGTAGTCATTCCGGCGGACAACTTGCCGGACCTTGCGGAGATCGATCCCGCTGTGAAAGCCGGCGTGGAGTTTGTACCCGCGAGCGAGCTTTCCACCGTTTTCCACACCGCTCTGCTGCCACAAACCAATCAGCCGGACGCGGCCGCCCCGGACACGGAAAAACCTGCCGACCCGGTGCCGCATATCAATCCGCGGCAGCAACCTGCGGTGGCGCAGTGAGCAGCACGGTTTTTGTTGTAAAATTCCTGTATGGAAAAGAGGGATTTCATGCGCTTCGACAACGCCCGCTTTGAGATGGCCTGCGGCACCTTTGCGCAGCTACCCGCCTGTACGACCCCAGAAGTAGCCTTTGCCGGCCGCTCAAACGTCGGCAAATCCTCCCTGCTCAATAAGCTGCTCAACCGCAAGAGCCTGGCCCGTGTGAGCGCAAAACCGGGCAAAACAATCACGATCAACTTTTACGCGCTCGACGGTGTGCGCTTGACAGACCTGCCGGGCTATGGCTATGCAAAGGTGGCGCAATCTGAAAAAAAACGCTGGGCGGAAATGATGGAAGGCTATTTCGGCTCGAGGCGGACGATCCGCTTGGTCGTGCAGCTCATTGATATGCGCCATCCGCCGAGCGCGGACGATCTTGCGATGCTTGATTATCTAGCTCAGATGCAGTATCCTTTCGTCATTGCCCTGACCAAATGCGACAAGCTCAACAAAGCGGAGCGCGCTGCACGCACACAGGCGCTGACGCAGGAGCTCGCCGCATATCCGGAGATTTTAAAAATCCCGTTCTCTGCTGTGACTGGCGAGGGCGCAGAAGAGCTTCGGGCGGTGATTGCCGCAGCTGTTGAAAATAGCGCGGGGCAATTGGGTAAAGTTTGACAAACCGCTGGAAAGTGAATGTGAAGGAGTGTTTTGGAGATGTTTGTTTCAGATTGCCTGGATGTGAATGCGCAGGGTCACTTGACAATCGGCGGGCTCGATACGGTGGAGCTCGCCAAAGAATTCGGCACACCGGTTTATATCATGGATGAAAACCAGATTCGGCAGCACTGCCGGGATTTTGTGGAATCCATGAATGAGACCTACAGTGGCCACGGCCATGTGCTCTATGCGAGCAAGGCCTTCTCCTGCAAGGAGATGTGCCGCATCTGCAAGGAGGAGGGCATGGGGCTTGACGTTGTCTCTGGCGGAGAGCTCTATACCGCCCTGCAAGCGGGCTTTCCGGCTGATCGGATTTATATGCACGGTAATAACAAAACAGTGGAAGAGCTGCAAATGGCGCTTGACGCAGGAATTTCCCGTATCATTGTGGACAACCTCACCGAGCTACACACCCTAAATGATCTTGCGGCTCATACGGGCAAAAAGGCCGATATCATGTTCCGCATTAAGCCCGGTATTGATGCGCACACACACAGCTTTATTCGCACGGGGCAGATTGATTCCAAATTTGGCCTCGCTCTGGAAACGGGTGAAGCGCTGGAGGGCGTGCGCGAAGCGCTCAAAATGGAGCGCATTCATCTTTGCGGCCTGCACTGCCACATCGGCTCCCAGATTTTTGATATTGATCCTTTCGAGCACGCGGCCAAGGTAATGATCGAATTCATCGCGGAGATTCAAAAGAAAACCGGCTTCGCCATAAAGGAGCTTAATCTCGGCGGCGGTTTCGGCATCAAATACCGATCAAAGGACCGTCCGGAGGCTTACGGCGCCTATATGGGCCGTGTGGCGCGCATTGTCAAGGAGCACTCCGCATTTTGCGGCATTGAAACGCCTGATATTCTCATTGAGCCGGGCCGCTCCATTGTCGGCACGGCGGGGATTACGCTCTACACAGTCGGCGCGGTGAAACACATCCCAAATATCCGCACCTATGTTTCCATTGACGGCGGCATGGACGACAATCCGCGCTATATCCTCTATCAATCGGATTATGAGGCCGTTTGCGCCAACAAAGCGGACAACCCCAAGGATATGACGGTTACCATCGCGGGCAAATGCTGTGAGAGCGGCGACCTGATTCAGGAAAATGCGCCCGTTCAAACGCTTGAGCCCGGCGATATTTTGGCTGTGCTCTCCACCGGGGCTTATAATTATTCAATGTCTTCCAACTATAACCGGATCCCCCGCCCTCCTGTCGTGATGGTCAAGGATGGCAAGGCCCGCCTTGTGGTGAAACGGGAAACGTATGACGACCTGATTCGAAACGATCTTTAATTTTTATAATGAAACAATGGCTGTGCGGATTGCGAATGATACGCAACCTGCACAGCCAAATTTTATTCTGCTGCAACCGCCTGCGACGGCTCGCTCCTATGCTCTGAATCCAGCAGAACCAATTGTTCGCAGCGGGCAACGCCACGCTCTAATATTGCCAGCGATTCTTCCTTGCTATAAACCCATTCTCCATCCGGCATAGATTGGATAAAATCATAAAGCGCCCCGCACAGGCTCTGTTCTTCAAAGAGAATGCTGGCATACAGCTGTGTGACCCTGTCATGCACTTCAAAGGAAGCTTTCTTCTCACCTTGACAGTGCAGAGAGAAAACCTCCGCAAAGGGAAAGCGCGACTCATTGACAAAATAGAGCAAACTTTTTCCATCCATAACGCTCTGATGAAATCGCTGGAGAAGTTCTAGCCTATCCCGCTGGTCAAACGCACGCGCATAAACAGGCGGAAACGCGCAAAGCCGTCCTTCATCAATAAAAAGATCCAGCCCACGCTCCCAGCAGATGCTGGTGATTTTCGTCATGCGGGGAGTCGTTGTTTGATAATACTCATAAAGCGCGTGTGCAAGCTCTTCTGTCCCATCCTCTTCCAGATTGACCACTCGCTCCATCATCTCTTTTGTGAGGAACGGCCCCAAGCATGGCTGAAGCTCCAAAGAATAGGTTTGGTATGGCTCGGCGCTGGCATAAAAGCTAGCGCTGGCGTTAATCATTTGCTCTGCCGAAGGCGCCCTGTGAATCAATGGCTTGGAGAGTTTGACCGCTTGGTCAAACCTCTCTTTATACGCCGCCAATAAGTCGTCATTGCTGATAAGGGCCGCCGTTTCCAAATTATCAGTGAACCACAGCAGCCTTTGATTGGTATAAAGATAGAAGGAGAATGGAGTAGACGCATCCGCATAGAGCGGCGCGGTGCTATAATAAAACCACGGATGATAGGCGCAACCCGGCGCGATACAAAAGGGCAGCACGCCAAAAAGCGCCTCCAGGTTATTCAGCTCCGTTTTCGTATCCTTTGTAAACGGGAGGACATGGCGCAGCTCCAGCCTCCCGCCTGCGCTGAGGTACATTCCAAGCAAGATGCGCTGTAGCATCCCCTGCCGCAAAATTGCATTTGTGCATACCATTGGCCGCTCCTGCGTGCTGAGCTCCTCGCTCAAAATCTGGTGCAGAACGCCCTCCACGGCAAACGGGCCGCGGTAAAGCTGGATCCCCTCTTTCGGAAGCGTGTGGAAATCGGCGGGCTCGATCGAATTGCAATCAGGCCGAGCCGTGTCCCGAGGGATCATCTGAACCAGCGCTGAGAGCTGCTGCTGCATATAGGAACGTCTCCGATAGGTCCATTCGCCCACACTGCTGACATAATAACAATGCGACAAAATGCGCTCTTCTTCCACTGTGAGTGGTAATTCACGCAACAAAATTCGAAATACCGATTGCTCCGGCAGCTCCTTCCCCTTCAGGAAGCTAGCAATGACGCTGCACGGCACGCCGGTGCGTTCCTCCAAAAGAGCTGTATCCGTTTTCCCCTCCTTGATAAAGTAGCTCAGGCATTCACTGAACTCAGACATATTGCACCTCGCCTTCTGATTTCTCACATGACGCTGCAATCAAATTGCGCAGGATCGCTTCCGATTCCTTCACCGTATAAAGCAGCCCACTCTCCGGCAGGCCGGAGAGAAAGCCCAAAATCGCCTGCCGCAGCGTTTTCTCTTGAATCTGCACATTGATGCCTCCATGGCCATTGGATGGATACGCATAGATAACGCATTTTTCATCCGCACTTGCATGAATGGAAATCTGATCGGGAAAATGAAAGCGTGCCGGATTCATCAAATGCAGCTCGACTCGGCCTGCCTGGATCAAGCTCAGCAGCCGTTTCAAAATGGAGATCCTCTCAGAATGCGTGAAGGGCCGAAAAAATTGCTCCGGTAAGGAATCGCTCCGGCCAGTTTTCAAAAATTGAGAAAAACAATCGACCGTTGTCATCGCAACGCACGTTTTGGTGCTGTGCTCCAGGCATTCAAAGTGGCGGCAAGTGCGTTCCACAATCGTGCGCACACCGGTCGATTCATCCCGCCTGGCCGAATACAAGAGCCCAGGGGTGCAGCAAAGCGCAAGGCACGGAAAGCCGCCTGAAGCGATAAATTGATCCCTGGCCTTTTTGCCCTGATAAAAAGCTTCCCCCATTTGGTATGCTTCCTCCAGCGATACAGCCCGCCGCAAAAGTGGCTGCGCATCTGCAAACGTTTGCTGAAAACGCTGTTCGTAGCACATCCGCATTTCAGGCTCGCGAATCAAAGCAGCAAGCTTATCCTCCTCAGAAAAACAAAGCACGCATTTTGTTGTAATCAAATAGGAATGAAACAGAGAAGAGGGGTTGGCATGGGGAGAAACATTCTCATAATAGAAGCGGGGATCATAGCCGTCTACCGATGAAAAGCTAAACAGCAGTGCATCAAACAGCATTTTTAAATTATGCGGATGGGAGCCGATGCTTTTATGAAAACGGATTAGGTGGTGGATCTCCATTCGATCATTCTGTGCCAGATACAGTTGCAACAGCGTCCTGCCCACACCGGTCGTCCCATCCAGCATATTGGTGGATACCTGAGGATGCTCCTGCCCCTCTAATTCCTCTAAAAAAACTTGACGGGCAACGTTTTCCACCATATACTCTCCCCGGATGCAGGAAACGCTGCTCCGCAGCAGCTCCGTCTGCCCGGCGAAATACCTGCCAGCAGAAATTGGAGGAAAACCTGCCGCCAAATCGTTAAATCGCTCCAGCCGCTTTTTGATATAGGCTCTTTGATAAAAAACACTTTCCCCGTTTTTTAGAATGTTATAATTTTCTAACAATCGCTCCCGCTCCTGCGGAAACAGACGAAGCGTTTTTACCACCTTTTGAAAAAAAGGCGCGCTGGGAACCAATTGCCCTTTTAAAACCCGGTGCAGTGTTGGCCGATCAACGCCCGCTTCCTGCGCAAAACCATAAACCGAATACCCATCTTCCTGAATGAGCCGTTCCAAAAAATCGCTAAAATCCGACATGCTATGTTTCTCTCCCTCACATAGATGTTTCTAGAAACAAACTATTTTCGTTCATATCAGACGCAATAACAAAAATTCATTTTGCCACAGTCGGAACCACAGGTTGCTTTTTTGTAGTCAATCCGCTATGATGAATAGGACATAAGTAAGGGGGAATCTTTTACTTATGGGTGTGACTGCGTGTCATACACCTTTCCATACCTGCTTTAACAGGTGCAAAGAGCCGCGGCGTTGGGGGGCGCTACGGCTCTTTGCATTTTTTGTTACGCAGCGCAGCGGAGTAACAAAGCAAAGCCTGCCGCAATCCCTTGGAACAAAGAGATACGTAACGCCTACGGGAGCGAGCGGGCTACCGGCTATTTTTTTATTACGGCGTAGGGGCGAACTATGTTCGCCTGGAACTGTGTTCGCCCCTACGCCGGGATAATAGTTTGGGAATCCACATGTATTGATTACAAGGGGCAAATACGGCGGGCCCCGCATCAATCGCGGGCCCGTTTTCGGCAAAGCCCGCCGCAAAAATCAGCGAGATAGGCACTGCTTACGAAAGCAGACGATTGGAACGCGTTATTTTCAGAAACCTGTAGGGCCGATTTGTGCTTAGGCGAACTACGTTTGCCTACGAACTACGCGCCTACGAGACCCGTTAAATCATGTAATAAGATTGAAAATAGATCGTAAACACTTTTTCGTAATGGGGGCTTCCATCACAAGGCCGGATGCTCCATTCCTGCAAACTGGCTATTATAAAGCTCCGCATAAAAACCGCCCTGCTCCAAAAGCTCCTCGTGCCGGCCCATTTCAACAATCCGGCCATGGTTCATCGCCAAAATGAGATCCGCCGTGCGGATAGTGGAGAGCCGATGCGCAATCACAAAGCAGGTGCGGTTTTGCATCAGCTCCTGCATGGCTTTCTGAATGAGCACCTCCGTGCGGGTATCGACGGAACTGGTCGCTTCATCGAGAATCAAAATGCCCGGATCGGCCAGAATGGCACGCGCGATGGTTAAGAGCTGGCGCTGCCCCTGCGAGAGGTTCATGCCTTCCTCTTCCAGAACCGTATCGTATCCATCCGGCAGTGTGTGGATGAAATGCGTCACCCGCGCCATATGCGCCGCTGCTTCTACTTCCTCTCGCGTTGCGCCGGGCCGGCCATAGGCGATGTTATCATAAATTGTGCCTTCAAAAAGCCATGTATCCTGCAACACCATGCCGAACAGACGCCGCAGGTTTTCCCTGGAAAGCTCGCGGATATCGGCGCCGTCTACCGTAATCCGACCGCCGTCCACATCGTAAAAACGCATGAGAAGATTGACAAGCGTGGTCTTGCCCGCCCCGGTGGGGCCGACAATGGCAACCAGCTGCCCGGGCTTCGCCGCCAAATTCAAATCCTGAATCAATGGCTTTTCCGGCAGGTACTGAAAATCCACATGCTCAAAGCGGACTTCCCCCCGCGCCTTTTCAATCGTGTGAAGCGGCTGCTCCAATATTTCCTCTTCCTCATCAAGCAACCGGAAAACACGCTCTGCCGATGCGAGGGAGGATTGAATATTGTTTGCGATATTCCCCAGATCCGCGATCGGCTGGGTGAACATCTTGGAATACATGATAAACGACGTCACGTCGCCCAGCGAGATGCTACCTGAAAGGACGTAACTTCCCCCTGCCACACAGATTAGAACATAGCTGATATTATTGATAAAGCCCAAAAGCGGCATAATCGTTCCGGAAATAAACTGCGCCTTACGGCTGACGCGGTATAATTCATCATTGATTTCGTCAAATTCCGCAATTGCATTCTGCTCATGGCCGAATACCTTGACGATATTGTGGCCCGTATACATTTCTTCAATATGACCATTCAATTCACCCATATGATCCCACTGGCGGCGGAAATAACGCCGGGAATAGCGGGAGATCACGAATGTGACGACCAAGCAGGCCGGAAGCACGGAAATCGCGATCAGCGTCATCCGCCAGCTCACATAAAACATCATTCCCATCACAGAAATCAGCATCACCAGAGAGGATAAAATCTGTGTTAGGTTATTTTGCAGCGTATTGCTCACATTATCGATATCGTTCATAATACGGCTGAGGATATCGCCCTTGGAATGGCCGTCAAAATAGCGAAGCGGCAGGCGAGAAAGCTTTTCATTCACCTGCTCACGCATTGCGCACACCACCTTCTGCGTTATGCCGGCCATTGTATAAGCCTGCACATAGCTGAAAACAGCGCTCATTCCAAACAGACCCGCGAGCAGCAGCAAAATCCGGCCGATTTTACCAAAATCCATTGTGCCGCCTGCAAGCTTTACTTCCACCTGCGCCTGAATCGCGTCTACCGCGTCGCCCAACAGCATAGGGCCAAACACAGTGACAAAGGTGCCAAGCACCGCCGTAACCAGCACGAGCAGAACTGCGGGCCAAAAAGGCTTCAGCAAGCCGAGCAGGCGCAGCGTCGTCCCGCGCACATCGCGCGGCCGCTCGTTAGGCGGGCGGCGGTTTTTGCTGCGGTTATAATCCTTCGCGCGCAGATTTCGCCTGGTATCCTTCCCCTGTCCGGCGGAGTGATGTTTGCTCATTCTAATGATTCATTCCTTTCCATCGGCGCAAAACTCGTTTGAAAGGGTCGGTTCTTTCAAACGATCTCCTCCTTCGCCAGCTGGGATTCTACAATCTCCTGATAAACGCGGCAGTTTGCAAGCAACTCACGATGCGTGCCTATTCCGGCCACCTTGCCCTCATCGAGCACAATAATCCGGTCGGCGTCCAAAATCGTGCCCACGCGCTGGGCCACGATAATCAGATTGGCACGGTTAAAATACTTGCGGATGGCGGCTCTCAAGCGCGCGTCCGTGCGGAAATCCAGGGCGGAAAAGCTATCGTCAAAAATATAAAACTCCGCCGGACGGATGAGCGCCCTGGCAATCGCAAGGCGCTGCTTTTGCCCGCCGGACAGGTTGGTGCCGCTTTGCGACACCATATCGTAAAGCCCATTGGGCAGCTTCTCAACAAAAGAACGCGCCTGCGCAATCTCCAGCGTGTGGAGCATCTCCTCCTGGGTCGCGTCTTCCTTGCCATAGCGCAAATTATCTGCCACTGTGCCGCTAAACAAAAAGGCCTTTTGTGGAACAATGCCGATTTTGCGGTGCAGCATATCCTGCTCCTGCTCACGGACGTCCACACCGTCCACCAGCACACGGCCGCCCGTCACATCATAAAAACGAGGGATTAAATTCACCAGCGTAGATTTACCGCAACCGGTGCCGCCGATAATCGCCGTTACCTCCCCCGCACGCGCCTCAAAGCTGATGTGGCTGAGCACAGGCTCCTGCGCCCCCGGGTAAGAAAAAGAAACATCTTCAAAAACGAGATGCCCGCTCTCCCCTTTTGCCGCCGCTTTCGGAACCTGCGGCTCCAAAATCATCGGCTCCAGATCGAGCACCTCAGCGATCCTGCGCGCAGAAATTGCTGCGCGCGGCACCATAATAAAAAGGGAAACCGCCATTACAAGAGCAAAAATAATCATCAGCAGATAGAGCACAAACGCCTGCAAATTGCCCACCGTGCCCGCAATTTGAGCAGCCTGTGTTGCAGGGTTAAAGGAATCCACCTGCTTGCTGCCCACCCAGACGAGCGTAATAATCGTGCCATAAAGAAGCATCATCGCAACCGGGATTAGGGCGGCAAACATCCGATTAATGCGCAGAGCCGTGCCTGTGAGCTCGCGGTTTGCATCTCCAAAACGGCCATCCTCATAATCCGAGCGGTTGAATGCGCGAATCACGCGGATACCACTGAGTTTCTCCCGCACTACCTGGTTGAGGCGGTCCGTTTTTTTCTGCATCACATCGAACATTGGCATCACTTTTTTTACGATGACAAGCGCGATCGCCACAATGATAGGCAGCAAAAGAAAAATAATCATGCTCAGCCGTTTATTCATGATAAACGACATGATCACTCCGCCGATCATCATCAGCGGCGCGCTGATCACGTTGCGCAGCACCATGAGCACCATATCCTGAATCTGACGAATATCGTTGGTGGAGCGCGTGATGAGCGACGGCGTGCCGATCTTATCAATATCACTTTGAGATAGGCTCTCTACCTTATAAAACACAGCCCTGCGCAGCTCCCGCCCAAAGCCCGTGGAAGCCTTGCTGGAGCAGGCGCTTGCTAAGATGCTCACCAGCACGCCTACGGCGGAAATAGCCAGCATGATGGTGCCGACCCGCCATATGTAGCTGAGCTCGCCGCGCGTGATCCCTTCATTGATGATATCCGCCATCATTGACGGCAGGATCAGCTGCGAAAGAGAGTGCAGCAGGACCAGAAACACCGTCAGGATAGCCGCCGTACGGTAGGGCTTGAGATATTTCAGCACCTTACGCAAGCAGTTGCCCTCCTTTATATTCCGTGAGGAACGCCGGATCAGCCATAGGGATTCCGGCTTATTTTTGCATGTCTTTCCTCCATAGTATACCAACTTCTTTTTCAGAATTCAATGAGAAAGACGCATGAAAATATTGTTCGACAAAATAAGAATAACAAACCAAAAATCAGCGTATTCCGAGCCCTGAAGCCGGCGGAATACGCTGATTTTTATCTTGAAATGCTGATAATAGAGGCTCTGCACTCGTCTGGTAAAACGTTATGTACCTCTGATTCATGTATCAAACTACTCAAATTCCATCCGTTCGGGCACCCCCGCCCTTAGCATCACCTTTTTCTCAGCGATCCCCGCGCCTGACAACACGATGCACAAATCACTCTGCGCGGTCAAGGTTACCTCCCGCGCCTTCGAATGCTCTACCTTTGCGCTCACCATCACTCCCCCCTGCGCACGCAAGGTAAAAGAAAGGTTTTCCCACTCCTCCGGGATTGCCGGGCAAAGGCAAACCATACCGTTTTCAGAATACAACAGCATTTCCTGCAATGCATCCAACGCACAAAAATTCCCTTCTAACGTAAACGGGCGGTATTTCAGCTTGCTGTATCCCTGATCCTGAAAATCACCGTTGAGATGAAATCCATTCGGAGAGCAGAAATAGCGGAAAAAGAGATGCAGCGTATCGCGTGCCTTCTGTCCGTTTTTCTCCACTGTATAAAGATTTGCAAGCCATGCATAGGAATAGCCTACATAATGGTCGGGGCCCAGCCTCTCCAAATCCCGGATCGAAGCACTGATTCCTTTTTGATGCTCCTCATTGTCATAACGGAGGGTTCTAAGCGGATGGATCGACATCAGATGTGAAAAATGCCGGTGCGATGATTGCAACCGTTCATATCTGTTTATTTTGAGGCAGCCGTCTGTATCTGTATACAATGGAGCAAGAGCGGCAAGCGTATTCTCCCATATCTCTTGGTCTGCCTCTAGGTTCAGAGCGATACTCATATGGTAGAGGTCTTCAAACAGGCAGCGCATCAGGGCAAGATCATAATTGGAATTGGGCGCAAGCCATGCTTTTAAGGTATTGTCGTGTATTGCTGGCGAAGAGGAAAGCGGTAAGGTGAGTTCTCCATTTTCATCCCGGACAAGGAGAGCCAAAATCAGCTTTGCACACTCCTTGATATAAGGATATGCCTTTTGCTCTAAAAACGCTTGATCTCCCAAATAATCGGAATGCTTTTTGATCAGATGGCACAGCCAGAGCTGATTGGTGGGTGATAAAGCATACATCGGCCACCCGCCGAGCGGATTGCCCTGTAAATCCATCACGCCGGGCAGGCACATCCCGGGCGCTTCAAAATATGCGGCGGCAAATTTTTTTGCCTGATCTTCCAGTTGAAAAAGATAGTCGATCAGGCATTCTCCCTCTTCTAAATGGTTTGCTTTAGCATAGCTGGAATAGCAAAGCTCTGTATTCAAATCATGATGATAATCGCCCTTCCATGGGGGGAGTTCTCCGTTATCCGCCGTCCAAACACCCTGGAGCGGCATTGGATAATACCCCTTGCGCGAGCAAGATCCCAACAGGTAATTCCCAAGATACCAGTTTTTTTCAAGCAATTGATCCGGAATTTTCAGGTCACTTTTGTTCCAAAACTGCGTCCACCATTTGGCATGTTCCTGAAAAACTGAATCATAGCCTTCCTCCACAGCCTCTTTCAGCCTTTTCATACAAGCGGATATCAGCTGCTGTTCTTGCGCGCCGAGCCCTACTGTATAAGCCGCAACGGTCTCGCTTTCCCGCCGGAGGATATACAAAAAAATGCCGTAGCACCTGTCGCCCGGTATCGTCTGGATAAAATACTGGGTGCACGCGCCCCCACTCTCGATTTTTTCACTGCGGGAGGGCTCATAGCAGATATTTTTGAGAGACTGGCTAATTGCCTTTTTATTTTGCAGCCATTTTTTCCAATGCCGTCTGTCAGGATCGCCATATGCGGGCGGCTCAATTTGAAATTCACAGTCTGTAGAGTTGATCCGTATCATCCCCAAAGGACGGGATGCGCTGATAAAGCTGTTAAGCACAACACCGCCCGTCTCGACGGCCGCACTAGCATCTGATAGCCGGAGGGAGGATTTAACATTACCGCTTGTTTTCAGATCCAGTATAATTTTGCCCGCGGGCAATTTTGTGGGCGTTGCTTTATAATAGGGCAAATCAAAAATGCGCACAATCTCCCTTTGCCTTTTCTTTTTGACCAAGCGGATTAAATTCCGATAGGTATACTCCCCGCCAGCCACAGGCCCGCCGGTGCAATCCCACAAATCGCCCTTATCAATGCTGAACCGAAGTGCCGATGGGCCACCCCAGATCAAACACCCCAAATCGCCATTTCCCAGAGGAACCGCTTCGTCCCACTTCTTGATTGTGTTAGGAAAATTCAGGTTGCAATATTCAGCAGGGATCACAGTAAATCACCTTTCCTTTTGGGTTAGCCCATTGCTATCCAGGCGCTCACCCAGCCTGATTCGAGACATGTGACGTATCTCTATTCATTGTATCAGCTTTTTTTTATCATAAATATCAAAATGGCGCCGAATTCCTAAGAAATCCTGCTCACTGTTGATACGCCCCTGATAAAAAACAGCCGGTAACCGCCAAATCCCATAGGCGATGCATAGCTTTTCGTTCCGTTAGGAGGCGGCAAGTTTTGCATGAAAAACAGGCCTTCGGTTGATGCGGAATCACCTACGCCAGACTAAAAAAACTGTTGCAAAATGAAAAACATTTTGCAACAGCCCTCTTTAAAAACACAACAAATGGATGAATTACATCGCCTCGACGATCGCCTTCGTATCGCGCGCGATCATCAATTCTTCCTCTGTGGGGATGACAAAAATGCGCACCTTAGATGCGGGTGTGGAAATTTCGGCCTCAACGCCGTGCAGCGCCTTTGCATTGATCGCATTGTCAATCTCAACGCCAAGATAGGAAAGATTGCCGCAGATATCCGCGCGGATGAACTGGCCGTTTTCGCCAATGCCGCCTGTAAAGACGATTGCGTCCACACCGTCGAGCGCGGCAACATAGGAGCCGATATATTTGCGGATCTGATACCACAGCATTTTACGCGTCAGGAGGGCGCGCTCATTGCCCTCGGCCGCCGCTTTGGCCAGATCACGATCGTCGCTCGAAATGCCGGAGATGCCGAGCATACCGGATTTTTTATTGAGCACCTCATCGGTCTGCTTGGGCGTCCAGCCCTCTTTTGCCTGCAAGTAGGTCACCACGGACGGATCAAGCCCACCGCTGCGTGTGCCCATCATGAAGCCGTCGAGAGGCGTGAGCCCCATGCTGGTATCAATTACCTTGCCATCCTTGATCGCAGTGATGGAGGAGCCGTTGCCTAAATGGCAGGTGATCATCTTGATCTCTTCAAGATTCTTGCCCATCAGCTCTGCACAACGGGCGCTGACATAGCGGTGAGAAGTGCCGTGGAATCCATAACGGCGAATTTTATACTTTTCGTAATATTCATAGGGAATGGCATATAAATACGCCTCCGGCGGCATCGTGCTATGAAAGGCGTTGTCGAATACGACAACCTGCGGCACGTTCGGGCCGAATACCTCCTGGCAGGCACGAATGCCCTGTAGGTGCGCAGGGTTATGTAAGGGCGCCAGATCACGCAGCCGATCAATTCCCGCAATCACCGTATCGTCAACCAGCATGCTCTTATTGAAGGTTGCGCCGCCTTGGACGACCCGGTGGCCGACCGCCCGGATTTCATCAAGGCTCGCAATCACAGCGCAGTCGCCCTCGGTCAAAACAGCTTTTACCTGTTGGAACGCCACGGTATGGTTCGGCATTTCAACGTCAAAGTCGAATTTGCGCCCATCCGCTGTGTTGCCGTGCATATGGCCGCCTGCGCCGATGCGCTCGCAGATTCCCTTCGCCAGCACATTTTCCCCATCCATATCAATCAGCTGATATTTCAGGGAAGAGCTTCCCGCATTGATGACCAGGATTTTCATTCAACAATTCCCCCGCTTAAACAAAAATAATTTGCAGATTCTCTGTTGCCGTTTGGAACGGTAGCTGATATATTATAGACGGGATAGCTTGATTTTTCAAGGGCTTTCCGGCTTTTTGCGCCTAAAATAGCGCAAAAAAGGAAAAATCTTCACGCGGAATGAGAGAATGCCTGAAAATATGTCCCGGATCATCCCCAAAAAGGAGATAGCCAACATGAAAATTGCGGGAATCATTGCGGAATACAACCCTTTTCACGGCGGCCACGCCTACCAGATCGAGCAGACCCGCAAAGCAGGCGCTTCCCATATCGTAGCCGTGATGAGCGGGAATTATGTGCAGCGTGGTGAACCTGCCTTCCTTGAAAAACACGCCCGGGCGGAGATGGCGCTGCACGGCGGCGCGGACCTCGTGCTGGAGCTGCCGGTGCCGTGGAGCTGCGCCCGAGCGCAGGATTTCGCACGCGCGGGCGTTTCCCTCTTACACGCAATGGGCTGTGTGGAGTTGTTGAGCTTCGGCTCGGAATGCGGAAGCACCGCCCTCCTCTGCGAAACGGCGCAGGCCCTGGAATCCCCAGAGATGCGCGATTGCCTGCGCGGGTGTCTGGATGAAGGGATGAGCCTGCCCGCTGCGCGGGAAAAAGCTGCGGCCCAATGCCTTGGGAAAGAGGCCGCCGCCCTCCTGCAAGGGGCGAACGACGCGCTTGCCTTTGAATACCTGCGGGCGTTAAAAAGCCTGCATTCTCCAATCCGCCCGCTCGCTGTGTTGCGCAAAGGCGCACGGCACGATGAGACAGGTTGTGCCGAGGGCTTTCCCAGCGCCGCCCAGATACGAAGCCTGATTCTTCAGGATAACCCCCAAGGGGAAAAAAGCCTCCCCTCCTTCTCTTTTGAAATCCTGCGCCGGGAAATCACCGCAGGGCGCGCGCCCGTTTCCTATTCTGCAATGGAAACCGCCATTTTATCACACCTGCGCCGCCTATCCCCTGCCGATCTGGCACTTCTGCCGGATATCAGCGAAGGGCTGGAATATAGGCTATATGAAGGCATACGCTCCGCCTGCTCTCTCGGCAGCCTGTTCAGTTGCGTGAAAACCAAGCGCTATACGCATGCGCGCATCCGTAGGCTTACGCTGCATGCTTTTTTGGGCGTCACACAGGGGGATACCGCCCTCTCCCCTCCATACCTGCACGTGCTCGGCTTTAACGACAGGGGGCAGGAGGTTCTGCGGCGCATGCGGGATACGGCGAAGAAGCCGGTGCTGATGCGTGCCTCCGGCCTGCGAACCCTCTCCCCCGCCGCGCAAACGATCTACCGGTTGAACGCGTGCGCAACGGATCTTTTCGCCCTTGCCATGCCGCAAAAGCAACCCTGCGGCATGGAGCAGACGAAAAACGTGGTACGCCTTTCCAGCACGGGTTGACACCAGCCAAAGCATCTGCTACAATAAGCGGAAATTGAATCGTCCGTCCGGTCTGCCCGCCGGGGCTGGGCCGAATCAAACGGAGACTGCAAAGTATCGCTAGGCCTTTGGATACTTTGAGGTCTCTTTTTTCATTCCGTTCCCTTGAAAACGGTAAAAACAGGGTAACATAAATAGAAGAATCCCAAAGGAGGCTACATGGTGCAGCGCGAAGCAATTTTAAAAGGGAATATCACCGGCGTTTTCTTCCGCTATGTCACACCGGGTGTCATCGGCATGGTGGGGATGTCGCTTTACATTCTAGCGGATACCTACTTTATTGCCAACGGAGTGGGGCGCCTTGGCCTTGCGGCTCTGAATATCGGGCTGCCGGCTTATAATTTGATTTTTGGCATCGGCGCGCTGCTGGGCATTGGCGGCGGAACGGTCTTTTCCATTTTGCACGGGCGCGGGGAACTAGGCCGCGCCAATCGTCCCTTTACGATATCCGCTGTGCTCGGCACGGCGTTTTCCCTTCTGTTCGCTCTGCTGGGGCTAGTTGCGGCGGAACCGATCGCTTTCCTACTGGGCGCAACAGAAGAAACTGCCCTATACACCACAACCTATCTGCGCGTAATTCTGCTTTTCTCCCCGGCTTTCATCCTCAATAATATCATGACCGCTTTTGTGCGCAACGATGGCAACCCGCATCTTGCCATGGCTGCCATGACGATCTCCACGCTGACGAATATCGTTCTCGACTATGTATGCATCTATCCGCTGAAGCTCGGCATGTTCGGTGCAGCGCTTGCAACGGGCCTTGGCAGCGTGCTGGGACTTCTTATCCAGCTGACGCATTTTCTGCGCAGGGGCAACAGCCTGCGCTTGCAGCGCATTAGGCCGACTGTGCGCGAAACGCTCCAGATCATGCGCTGCGGCATTTCAAATTTTATCACAGAATTTTCCGCAGGCATTGTCATCCTCGCCTTTAACGCGGTCATCCTGCGGCTCGCCGGTAACACGGGCGTTGCAGCTTATGGGATCGCAGCGAATATCGCCATTGTCTGCACCGCATTTTTCAATGGCATCGGCCAGGGCGTGCAGCCCATCATCAGCACCAATTACGGCGCGTTGCAGATGGGGCGCGTTTGGCGCGCCTTCCTGCTGGCCGCCGCCTGTGCCGGCGTGATCGGCCTGCTCTTTTATGGCGCTGGCATGCTCTTTCCCACCCAGATCGCCGGGTTATTCAATCAGGAAAAATCGCCGGAGCTTACCGCGCTCGCTGTGCGGGCGTTCCATCTATATTTTCTCGCCTTCGCCCTGATGGGCTTCAATATCATCACGATCACCACCCTCTCCGCCATGGCGCAGCTCAAGGAGGCATTTGCGCTCTCCATCCTACGGGGCGTCGCCGTCATTCTTCCGGTGCTGTTCCTGCTTTCCTATTTCTTCGGCCTGGACGGCGTTTGGCTGACAATCCCGGTCACCGAGCTGCTGATCGCCCTGCTGGGGGTCATCCTCCTGCTGCGCGCGCGCTGGAAGCTGAAAAAAGCGCATGAAAACGATCAAACGGCTGCATAAAAGCAGTAGAAAGGATGATAAAATGTTGACGATTTCATATGCCACGCAGGCGGATCTCCCTTCCTGGATGAAACTCGTTCGCCTCCTTCGTTGGAACTTTCCCGGGTTAGAAACGGAGGAGGCGTTATCGGAATATGAAAAAACGCTGCGCAAGAATATTGGTCGCAGCAGCGCAATCTGTGCAAAGGATCACGAGCAAATTGTTGGAATATTGCTTTTTTCGCCCCATCACAACGAGCTTTCCTGCATAGCGATCCACCCCGACTACAGGCGGCGGGGAATTGCCTCAAAGCTGATTGGCAAAATGCTTCCAAAGCTAGACGCCACAAGGGATATCACTGTTTCCACCTTTCGGAAAGAGGATCCAAAGGGCAATGCCCCGCGCGCGCTTTATCAAAAATTGGGGTTTAAAGCGGGCGAATTGACCGAAGAGTTCGTATATCCTACCCAAAAATTTATTCTACGCGCAAATTTGCACGCAAAAGAAACGCCATGTGACAAAGTTCCTGAAAATTGACTGATTTGTGCTATACTAATTTTAAACGGACAGAATATATTTTGATAGATCAGATTTCGGAAACGGAGGCGTCACTTATGACGGATGTTATCATCATCGGCGCGGGCTGCGCCGGATTGACTGCGGCTATCTATGCACAGCGGGCGGGGTTGAGCACGATCCTGCTGGAGGAAAATTTCTATGGTGGCCAAATTGCCATTTCGAATGAAATTGAAAATTATCCCGCCATCCCCAGCATCACAGGGCCGGAACTCGCCCAGCAAATTTACGCGCAGGCAGAATCGCTTGGCGCGCAAATTCACTTTGAAACCGTCACACAGGCAGAGCTTTCCGCCAACCCCAAGGTAGTAACAACTCATACCGAGCGCTATGAGGCAAAGGCTGTTATTATTGCGAACGGCGTGAAGCGCCGCAAACTCGGCTGCCCCGGTGAGGAAGCGTTCACCGGCCGCGGCGTGAGCTACTGCGCCACCTGCGACGGCGCGTTTTTCCGGGGAAAAGACGTCGCCATCGTCGGCGGCGGCAACACGGCGCTGGAGGATGCGCTGTATCTTGCCAACGTCTGCCGCACTGTCTATTTGGTGCACCGGCGCGACGCATTCCGGGGTGAAAAGGCGTTGGCCGACCGCGTCAGGCAGAAGGAAAACATCAAAATTCAATATGACAGCGCCGTGTCTAAAATCCGCGGGGAAAGCGCCGTCTCCTCCGTGCTGCTGGAAAACACCAAAACAGGCGCACAGCAGGAGCTACCGGTCAGCGCCGTCTTTGTCGCCATTGGCCTGATTCCGGAAAACGAGATTTTCTCCCGCCAACTCCCGCTCGACGATAACGGCTATTTCGTCGCCGGAGAGGATTGCAAAACCCCGCTCGAAGGCGTGTTCGTCGCCGGGGACTGCCGCTCGAAGCTGCTTCGCCAGATCATCACTGCCGCGGCCGACGGAGCAGTGGCGGGCTATCAGGCGGCGGCCTATGTCAACGGGATATAAATCATTTTTTGCTTTTCTATTTTCCTATGCACCAAATCGCCTGCCGCGGCTCTGCCCGGCGGGCATTTTTTCATCATAAAAAGCCGCGCCAAGCTTCGGCCAGTCGTTGCATGGCCGCCTCAAATCCTTTATAATGGAAAAAGCTTGGAAAAGAGGATGGATGACGGCAGAAAGCGGCCCTCCCCGCTCATCCGCCCTGTGAGCCTCGCGGCATTGAGCAGATCTTTCACCGCACGGGTCAATGAGACGCGCGCCGCTTTTTTACTTCCTCGCAGAGAAAGGATGATCGTATTCATGAAGCTGACGGATTGGTATTTCCACAGGGGCGCGCTGGAGGATGGATTTCAGTTCAGCGCGGACATGTGCCGGTTTGAAAAAATTCAAATTCCACACACCTGGAATGCGGCAGACGGGCAGGATGGCTGCCCAGGCGGCAAGGATATCAACGAAACTGACTATTACCGTGGCGACGGCTGGTACCGCACAACGCTCACCCTCTCCGCGGAATCGCTGCATAAGCGGCATTTTCTGCGATTTGAGGGCGCGAATATGCGCTGCGACGTATTTCTCAATGAACAACTCATCGGTTCACATGAGGGGGGCTACACCGCCTTTTGCCTGGAGATCACAGATGTTCTGCGGGAGGGCGATAATCTGCTCGCGGTCAAGGTAAACAATGCATTTTCCCAGCGGATCGCTCCATTGACGGCAGATTTCACTTTCTATGGTGGCCTTTACCGCGAGGTGGAACTGATCGAAACGGAAAAGCTCTGCTTCTCCCGGACGCAGCTTGCCGCTCGCGGGCTGCGGCTGATCCCTTCTTCGGTAAGCGATGCATCCGCCTCCTGCCGGGTGGAGGCGACGCTCGAAAACCGCGAGGCAGAGGAAAAAACAATCCGGGTGCGTGCCCGCTTTGGGGATAGCGTGCAGACGAAAACCATACAAATCGCGTCAGGGCAGAATCTAGCGATCGGATTCGATTTTCGGATCGACAGCCCGCACCTATGGAACGGGCGTGAGGATCCGTACCTTTATTCCGCCTCCATGGAGCTATCCGCAAACGGAGAAACCATCGACACGCTTTGGGACGAAGCCGGCCTGCGGTATTTCCACATCGACCGGGAAAAGGGATTCTTTCTCAACGGTCGCCCCTATCCCCTGCGCGGCGTAAGCCGCCATCAGGATCGGGAGGCCCTCGGCAACGCGCTGACTGAGGCGCAGCATGATGAGGATTTTCAAATTCTTTACGACATTGGCGCCACCGCCGTCCGACTTGCGCACTATCCGCAGGCGGAATACTTTTACCGGCTATGCGACCGACACGGCATCCTAGTGTGGGCGGAAATTCCCTTTGTCGATCTTGTGGGCGGTAACGGAAGCTATGAAAGCCCCAATACCGACCGGGAGGCCTTTTTTGAAATTACGAAACAGCAACTTACTGAATTGATCGAGCAGAATCGCAACCATCCCGCGATCTTCTGCTGGGGCTTGCAAAACGAGGTAAAAGCACAATTCGACGATGTGATGATCCCCTTCACAAACGAGCTACATGCGCTTGCAAAGCGGCTCGATCCCACCCGCTACACTACGCAGGCCACCAACCAAAAAACGGCTTACCATTGGAAAAGCGATCTGATTGCTTGGAATATTTACCCCGGCTGGTATGGCATGAACCGAAGGCAGCTCGGTTCCTTTCTGGATAAAATGCGCTGCGATAGGCCCGTGGGCATTTCGGAATACGGCGCGGGCGGCAACCATTTGCAGCATGCGGAACGGCCGAAAAAACCTTTACATAACGGCAGCTTTCACCCCGAAGAATACCAAACCCTCTGCCATGAATCATTTCTTCGGCAAATCGACCGGCGGGACTACCTTTGGGCTACTTTTGTATGGAATTTGTTTGACTTCGGCTCGGATGGACGCAATGAAGGAAATCGCCCCGGCATGAATGACAAAGGCCTCGTTTCGTTTGACCGAAAGGTAAAAAAGGACGCCTATTACGTTTATCAAAGCCGGTGGAGTAAAACACCCATGCTTCAAATTGCGCAGAGCCGCTGCATACAGCGGAAAAGGGCGAAAACAGAAATTAAGGTTTATTCCAATACCGATGCTGTTACCCTTTTTGTTAATGGAAAGCAAATCAGCACAAAAGAGCAGAAAAAAAATAAGCAGCCAGGCATCTTTCGCTGGAAGGGATGCAGGCTACAAAAAGGAAAAAATAAAATAATAGCGATTGCTAGGGCGGGGAGCAAAGAGCTGAAGAGTGAGGCGATATGGATACTCGCGACGTAATGTTTCGTCTGATCATAATGGCACGGAAGCCTTTCCCCGCCCACCTATACTAGGGCAGGCGATATACTGGAATCGGAAAGCCGAATCAAGCGGCAGGCTGAGAAGTCTGCTTGCTTGATCCGGCCTTTTTCTAATGCTTCTAAGTTTCAAAGCCTGAAACTTTACGATCTCGTTTGAAGCTATTGTATCATACGCACCAGCCATCCCCAGCGAAAAATGGCGTTGCCGCTCTGCGGCAGGAGGCGTTTTGCGCCGACAGGCATTTTTCCAATGCTTTAAACGACCCCGTTTGAAGCTATTGACTCGTGCAAAACAATACAATGATCATAGAGGTGCATCGCGCCATTTTTCATTTTATAATAATCTCCATATTTGGGGTTAATCCATAACTTACCTCTTGCGCAACGACCGTTTTATGCTATAATTCTCAGCGCGGGATGAAACCGTAAAACGAAATTGAATCATTCACGTGAAAAACGGTATTTTCACATGGAATTTACGAAAGGATGAAGGTTTGTTATGAAAAAATTATTTTCAATTTGGATGGCTGCGGTTTTTGCCATTTTTCTCTCATCGGGGCTTAGCCAACCGGTGCAGGCGGCAAACAGCGCTTCCATTGCAGGCACGGTAACAACTGCCTCCGGCGCCCTCAACGTTCGTTCTTCTGCTTCCACATCCGGTAAAATTGTAGCCAGCCTCCCACGAGGCAGCAATGTTACCCTGCTTTCAAAAAGCGGCTCCTGGTGGCAGGTCGAATATGCAGACGGTAAATATGGCTATGTACATGGCGATTATATGAAAAGCATCTCCGGCAGCTTTGCCGCGCAGGTCAATACGAGCTCCGGCAACCTGAATGTCCGTCAGGGTGCAGGCACGAGCTACGCTGTACAAACTTCTCTTCCCAAGGGGAAAACAGTAGTAATTCTCTCCCAGTCTGGCGGATGGTCAAAAATTTTGTATCACGGCACACGCACCGGTTTCGTCAGCAGCCAATATTTAAAGCAATTCTCTGGGGATACCACATATCCGGCTGTAAAGCTCTCCGTTGTCAGCTTTAAGCAGACCGATCCGCGCTGGGCCAACGTGAAGCTGGGCAGCTCCGGCCAGACGATCGCCCAGATTGGCTGCACCACGACAGGGCTTGCCATGATGGAATCCTTCCGCACCGGCACGACAATCTATCCAGACGCAATGGCAAAAAAGCTGAGCTATAGCGCAGGCGGCGCACTGTATTGGCCCTCGAACTATGTGGCGGATACCAACGCAAACGGTTATCTCGGAAAGCTGTATGCACTTCTGAAACAGGGCAAGCCCGGATTTATTGGTGCAAAAACTGCCTCTGGCGGGCAACATTGGGTGGTCGTCACCGGCTATCAAGGCGGCAATACGCTTTCTGCCTCTCAGTTTTTGGTCAATGACCCCGGCTCAAACACGGTGACCAACTTGCAGCAATTTTTGAATAAGTATCCGAATTTCTATAAAATTATGTCCTACAAATAAATCAGCCCCAGATAGCAGGAGGTACGGCGAGCTATGCCGGCCTCCTGTTTTTTTAGAAAGGACTGGCACAAAATTTTATCATTTCACATATACTGCATTATCCTTGAATGATCTGGAGGACAACTTATGTTTGCTACGCTTTGGGGGCAACTTCTGACAAATCTCCTCTATTTTGCACTGCATCTGAGCTCTTCCAGCTCCTTTCCCCCGCCTTTAAGCGCTGCAAAAGAGCGGGAGTATCTGGAGCGGATGAAACGGGGTGAAGAAGACGCCGCGGATGTTTTGATCGAACATAATCTTCGCCTGGTGGCGCACATTATCAAGAAATATTACGCAAGTTTTTCCGAGCAGGAGGATTTGATTTCTATTGGCACGATCGGGCTAATCAAGGGCATCCGGACGTTTGATGCAGATAAGGGCACAAGGCTGGCAACTTATGCGGCAAGGTGCATTGAAAATGAAATTTTAATGCATTTCCGAAGCCAACGAAAATCTGCACAAGATGTTTCCATGAGCGACCCAATCGATATCGACAGCGAAGGCAACCCCTTGACGCTCTCTGATATCATCTATACAAACGATACCATTGCCGACGATTTAGATATCAAGCTTAAAAGCGAACAGCTGCGGCGGTATATCAGCGAACTGAAAGATCCGCGGGAACGCATGATTATCGTCCTGCGATATGGATTGATGGACGACAGGCCGCTGACACAACGAGAGGTCGCGACAAAACTTGCTATATCCCGCTCGTATGTATCACAGCGCGGTTACTGTAAACGACGGCGCGGAAGCGTTGATGAACAAGGGCTTCTTGGAAACTGATTTTTGAGAGATCGCAGCGCGCTTCTTGTAAGCGCAGGTAAAACACACAAAATAAAGAGCGGTTGTTTGTTGAATACGACAGGAATCAGGACAAGCGAAATTGAGGCCAGAGCAATCCATAAACAGGAGTTTCTAACTTTTTTGTATCCAAATTTAAATTCTGCGAAAACCAAGAGGCTGCCTCGAGAAAGTTCGCTGCTTATCCTATTTGTGTTAAGGGCTTAAGCACGAGATAATCTTTGAAATTGACTGAATGAAAGAGGGCGTTTAAGGTTTCAAATATTTTTGTGAACCCTGCTCTCCTATCAGGCAAGCAATAATTAAAAAATTGGAAAACCATTTGGAGTAATACCGTCAACGAATCGTAACTAATCAAACATAGAAGCAGAAATATCCGTATTTGCGCATAACTCTTGACGGCACCTAGATTCTCTTCATGAGATAAGGTAACCTACTACGATTACCTGAGAAAGTGTTTGGCTTCAGGGTAGCGCGAATACATCCTCCCTTGTTTTTTATAATCGACGACCAAATCGAGATCAACAAAAAGTGTGCCGCATACTGGGTCGGCTACATTATGGGCGGCCATACAAAGGACTGGTGGTGATCTCGGGGCCTCTCGGAACAACACTACTTTCATAATCTATGTAGTAAAATGAATTTTTTTATTTTTTCAAGTACTTCATAATCTATTTTAAGATTGTTTTTACCGAATCCTAATTCTATGTCAGGCTTGTTTGTACCATGAAAGTCACTGCCGCCTGTTATCATCAGATGATACTGATTTGCTAGTTCAACTAATTGCAACTGCATATCAGCATTAAAATCACTGTGGAAGCACTCAAGGCCATTTAACCCGAATTCCTTCAACTCACGAACTAGTTCACCCAGTTTTTTATAATTATTCTCGGTAACAAAAGGATGCGCTAAAATCGAAATACCACCCGCCTGTTTTATTAAGCTAATAATTTCTTTGGGAGAAGAAGGTGTCTCTTTTATAAAATTTCGGTTATTAAAATATAATAAATAGATATCGCGAATATTTTCAGCTATACCTTGATTAACTAGTTCTAACGCAATATATTCTAATTTGATTCTGCCATATTTATGCTTTATTTCATCAAGGTCAATGTCAATACCTATTTTTTTTAGATTACGGACAAGCATCAACAGCCATTTATATTTCTGCATTCTAAGTGTTTTAATCCCGTCATTGAAGGAAGCGGAATGAATGTCGATATAATACCCTAATATATGCAGTGGTTTAGGATATGTTGCGGTCATTTCTATGCCTGGAATTATTTCAATTGCACTATTCGCATATTTCATTGCCTCAGTAACACCATTAATGGTGTTATGATCTGTTATTGATATTGCTTTCAAACCAATTTCTAAAGAACGCTCCAATATCTCAGATGGGGTCAGTGTTCCATCTGAATATGTTGTATGTATATGCATATCTATATAACTGTTCATATAATCACCAATTGTGGGTTTTAATTGCCGCGTATGCTGACTTTCTCCACCGACGTAGGCTCGCAGACGATCCAATGAGCTGGTGCAGACATAACCTACAGCGCTTCCCCAAAATCATGCATCGCTTAAAGAAAGGTCTAGATGATTCGCTGGCTGTTTCGACTGACTTTCCCAAAGCTAGCTAGGTGCTCGGAAAATTGCGCAGAAATTTGGTAGGGATTTGTTCCAATTCAGACTCCTATGATGCTGGCAACCACCTATCTTCAGGAGCACACGGAGAACTTTATTTCTGAGGCCTACGCAGTTAAGCATTTAGCGGAGTTTTATTATATAAAAATATAATCGCTATTTGCTTGCCGTTCCACACAATCTGTTTAGTAAACTGCTAAAAACTGCTTTTCAGCCGATCAATATCAGGAAGCCTAGACAAGATCAAGCCATAATATCGGGAATCCCGCACACCTTGCGAATCCAGTTCATGAAAAGTGACGCGATCAAATTGCAAAAAAGAGAGAGAGCCGCGTAAAAAATCCCAGTAATATTTGATGTCTTGGCTTTTATGATACTTCTCATAAAAATAAATAATATTTTTTTTGATGCTTGCCAGCATCTCTTTGTTATTTTTAGTATGGTTCACATGATAGTTTGGCTGAGATAAATTGCAAAACAAAAATAACCCATTTTGGGATAAACGATATGCTAACTCTATATCTTCATATCCCCAGCCGCTAAAATTTTCATCAAACGCACCCAATTGGAGAAGAACGTCTTTGGGCATAGAAAAATTACCAGATGTCCCACAAGCCCAATGGTTACTCTTTTCCCTTTGATCAAACACGATATTCTTTGTACATTGATCGTATGCATCTACACTAGTATTCATTAATCTATCTTTTGTTATAATTGATACTGGTTCTCTTTGATTAAAAAGTTCTTTTTGCAGATCCAGCATATGATTTGCACCCAATACAATACAATCACGATTTGTCAGATGACAATCCATATGATATTTTAAGCATTCTGGATTGATTAAAATATCGTCATCATTGAATAATACGATATCGCCCTCGGCCGCTTCTAGGCCTGTATTTCTCGCCTTGGGCCGACCTGAATGCATTATTTTAATATATTTCAAGTCAAAAGAATAATAATTTTTCAGATAGTCAGCTTCCAAATCTTCGCCACCATCATTGCAAACAATAACTTCAAAATAGGGAAAAGTTTGAAATGCAGTATGATAACTTTGTAAAGTAAGCCTTAAATGTTGCAGTTTATTGTAGGTACAAATTATAATACTGAATTTCATAATTTTGCTCATTCTCCATCAATAATAATATAGTCATAATTGACTTTCTTGATCGCTCCAACTTTTTTAAACACAATATTTCCCCAAACAAAAAGATTGTCATAGTATGCTTTGTCCCGATCGGTTGCATCACAAAACATTTTTGTTGTTCTGGAACACTTCTGTAATAGCTCTATATGATAGCATTCACTGGAACAAGATTGACAATTGCATACAGATTCAGGACTAAAATCGTAAAATTTTGCGTGGAAGCAAACTCGCGCTACCGATAAAATCCTGCTATTTTCATAACAAGTAACGTTGATATGATGATCATGATAAAAAGTGAGTGCATTTGGATCAATTGCATTGACTTCAATTTCCTTAATTTTGTATTTCTCTAAAATCCCTAACTTTGATTTGTGAATAAAGCTGCTCAAAGCCATTTCTTTCGATCTTTGTTCTGCTTCCAGGATCTTTGTATGCCACGGACAATCTGTAATAGATCTTGTAATAATCCTACCCAACACCGGAATAATCTGTTGCTTCTCAATAAGCGGCCAGCATTTATATAACAATCCCCAATCATTAAAGGTCACCTTACTACCTTGCGGCAACGTATTGATTACCTGATAAAAACGTTGCATATACTGATTGGGTACGATAGGAGTCAAATATCTTATTTTGATCCCCAACTGGCTGGCAAAAGAAATATTCTCAACCACTTCAGGACTAATTGCCTGCAAGGCACATCCTTCGTTTCCTAAAACAATATGATCTAGACGGGTGTTTACAAGAGCGTCCTGATCCATGTGCAGCATGAAATATTCTCTTGTCATATACAAACTACCCCTAAATAAAATATTTTAAATATGGACTATTTAAATATTTGCATCTCCCTTTTTGACACCAAATTCTTTGCCAATACTCTGGAATCAACAGGCCGACGTCATCAGATTTGGATTTCAAAACGGATTGAAAAAGCTCGACCACCTTAGCACTTCGTTTATAATCCCTGTCCCGTCCAACTATTTTAATAGCCTTCACACCCATACGGTCTAAATCTTTTAAAACACATAGCGAACAGCCCATTTCTGAATCGAAAAGCGTTCCCTCTCGGACAAACTCTCCGGATTTTATCTTGTAATAAGACTTACAAGCGATGCCCTGATCAAAATCGTCCGCAATGCCTTCTCCTAGCTCATGCAGAAAGTTACAAGCGCCGTTAAAGAACGAACAGCCCAGATATCCCGGAACTTCTATCTCCATGATATTGGATTGTACCGCAGCGGCGATCTCCTGATAGGACACTTGATAAGACAGAGTCGTCCTTTTGACTCCAAAGGATTTCAGAAAGAGCAGCTGGTTTGTATTGACTGTTCTAAAGTAAAGGCTGGCATGAACTGGAGTTCGATATCCTTTTTCATGATAAGCGTACAATAGACCAATATCTCCAATAACGATCGAATCCACGCCGCATTCCATCCCTCTCTCTAAATAATGAAAAAAAGAACGCTCTAAATCATTTCCTTCATACTCTGAGAAAAAGGGAGTGTTTCCTAAAAAATTGATTTTGACACCGCGATCATGAGCGAACGCAACAATGTTTTTTAATTCGTTAAAGGATGGAAGCACTTTTAATTGATGATAGGACCATTTCCCACGCCCTGTAAAAGAATAGCATTGAAAAATTCCATCATCTGCACCTAAATATAATTCATCCGCTCCACTCTCAATCATTGAAGCAGCTGATTCCATCGTGTTAACAGGAGCTAAAATATTCATATACCTATACCACGTCTTTACTATTGAAGTTTTGATGTGACGAAATTGGATAAAGTATCAATCGAATGAAAATATTTAAGTTGCAGGTCCTCATCCTCAAAACGAATTGAAAACGTTTCTTCCAACATAACGATCAGTTTAATCACATTGAGAGAATCCAGACCAACTGACAACAACTCCTGCTTTTCATCCAAATCCTCTTTATTCAGTAGCTCCAGAAGCATCCTTTTGATTTCCGCACGAATATCATTCATTTATGTATCATCCTTTCATCGTGATTGAGTCAATTGTTTTTCACCATACTATTAAGAAAGGTATCGGGATTCATGACCTCCAATGGGCTTTCTCCCTCACCGGCAGATTGCACTCGATGAATAAATGTTATGCCAACCGATCCAAAGTAAGATTCTTTTTTACGATTGGGCCTTTGTAAAGTCCAGCTCTTCCTACAATCAAAAGTTCGCTGAAATACGATTTCTCTGCCTGCATCGATTCTATATAGCCGCAAATCATAAAATCATATTCTTTTACTTTTAAATAGCGTATCGATAAATCTACATATTTTTGAAACTCCCTTCGTGCAAAAATCAAGGTAGTAGAGTATTCTTCCGTATCTAAATAAATAGATAACAAAGAAGAAAGCAGATTGCTTGCCGTTAGCCGAAAAACAAAGGGATTTGAATTCCCTTCCAAAGCCAACCGAGTGAATTGTTTTTGCTTGACAGTTATCCCATCATTGGTTCCTATGATAATTCCAGTTTTATGCTGATGGAACAATTCTGCATTTACGCTTAAATCCAAGAAACATTTTAATAACGCAAGATTGGCTGGATCCGCACTGCGATACTTTTCACAATACCTTGCATAATAGGAAGGTTGCTCCGTGTACAACTGAGCTCTTATGCGCTGATCCAGATCTTCCGTATCGTATAGATCGCACCGATGTGCGATAAGATCATACCTCATAGCTGCCCATACCTCATACATCGATCATTACAATCATTGCTCCATTTATACCAGAGAACCCAATTCCCAAAAAGAGGATATTGAATGGGGGAAAAAACCTTCTCTTTGGGGGGACAAAGTGATGATAAAAAGACAATGTTTCAGCCAGATTTCCCTCTTCAATACCTAGCAGACAAAGATGTAATTCTATGACTCCGGTTGCCCCCAGCACATGCTGTTTCTTGATTGAGCACACAGCCTCCTCTGAGAAACCCATGGCGTTTGCGGCAGAAATATAGGCATGATTGACCTCTTGAGTTCCGTTGCAGCTGCACATCACCAGATCAATCCCTTTTTTCTCGATTTTAGAGTTTAACAAAACATCATCAATCGCCCGGCGCAGACCCCTCTGATTTTTTTCAATAGAAGCGATTCCTACAGAATCATTTACCACACTACAATCTCTTATGGTATATTTCGACCGTTCTCGTCCGCTCAAGAGCAGCATTCCAACTCCAGAGGAAAGGACAATCCCTTTGGAATTTGCAAATGGAATAAGCGTTTCCTCAGGTGATAATAATTGCATAGCATCCAGACCGTCGCTAATGAAATCGCTATTAAAATCATAGCCGATCACAATCACATAGTCATACAGGTTTTCCATTAAGCATAACAAAGCATTTTGGATTGCATCAATTGAACTTATACAAGTGTTTGTAATTATCATATCGCTCATATTCAACATGGGATATATTGAAAGCAGATGGTTCTTTATCATTTGGGGAAGATACCGGTATGCCATTTCTCCATAGGGATAACAATGCGATAACAGCGCTAAACTAGAAGCATAGATTACCATTACCTTCCGGTTTTTTAAACAATATTGCGCAAACCACACATCTAAATTCTCACAAATGAAAGCGGCGCATCCATCAACTTTCAAAGTCCTTTCGATTTTTGCTGCATGTTCAAGCACGGCCACATACATTCTATATTGCCTCCTATTCTACAAACGCAAAGGTAGAAAAGCTCACATCCAGCCAATAAAACTTACTTGGTTTAAGCGTATACCGCTTCCTCCTCTCTATACTTATTTAAAATTTTTGAATTTTTTAGATCGTGGTAAGCGCCTATCTGAACGATACTTCCGTTTTCGATAATCAAGATATTGTCATATTTCTCCAAATTGTGAGGATCGAATTTGTGGCACACATTGATAACAGACGTATGAGCCATATTTAAAATCATATTTTCAATTTTTTGAGAGTTGCATCTGTCTAAAGCAGAGGTAACTTCATCCAACAGCAAAACCTGAGGATTTATATACAACGCCCGTGCCAAATTTACCCGCATCTTCTCTCCGCCGGATAGTTGGTTCACTTCCTCATCCACAACGCTGTCCAGTTGATCCGGCAATCGATCAACCAATTCCTTAAGCTGCGCCAATTCAATTGCTCGCTGCAGTTGTTTTTCGCTGGGATCTCCAAGAATATTAATATTATCTTTTAATGAGCTATTAAATAAATAACATCGTTGACTGACGAGCGTAACATTCTTTGCAAGGTCTCTCCCGTCAATCCTTTTATAGTTATGTCCACCAATCGATATCTCACCTTCGTATGATTCATACATCTTGGCAATCAGTTTAAGCAGCGTCGATTTTCCGCTTCCGCTTTCACCTAATACCAACCATTTTTCACCGGGTGAGATTCTGATATTAATATCTTTTAATACAGGTTTATCATGGCGGTAGCCGAAGGATACATGTCTTAGTTCAATGTCAAACTGATTACCCTGCCAGGAGAGCTCTTCCACAGCATGCCTATTCTCATCTCCCCCATGAATTATGCTCATAATCTCTTTATTTATTTTAGATACCGTAAAGGGAAGCATAATATGCGAAGCCACATTCTGTACCTGCTTAAAAAACCGAAGGGATAGATTGAGAACTGCAACAATAGCGCCGACATCCAATTGCTTATTAATAACCATCCAAGCGGCAATAATCATTAAAATTAGCGACAGCCCCTGCGACAGACAAAACGAAAACATCCCCAACACATTTGAAATGATTCCCAATTTGTTTTGGGCGGTGCGTACTTCAGCAGCAGATTCGGAAAGCCCTTCTTTATATTTTTTTTCGGCAGTAAACGCCTTGATAATTTCAAACCCCATAAAGGCATCTTTTAAATTTGCCGTATACAAGTTAAGCTTGTTCGAATAATTTTTTGTTGCAGTATCCAACGTTCTTTTTAATGTTGCCGGTAAAATGGCAAGCAGGCACGTCATTCCAATCAATATAAGGCCAAGGGTTTTATCTAGATAAAACATAACGATCAAGGTCGTGATAATACTTGTGATATCCTCTACTGATAAAAAAATACTGGAGAAATATTTTTCCTGAATAATTGTGATGTCGTTTGTCATTGCGGATATATAGCTAGCTGATCCCTTTTTGGAAAATCGTTCGTAATTGAAATCGAGCAGATGGTTCGTGTAAGATTCACGCAATTCTTTCAGGCATCGGTTAATATAAAGTTGAGAAAAAAGCTGATTCAAAAAATAAGAGGCAAAAATTACCAAGCAAAATACGGAAGCCTGCATAATGAGCCTGCTAAAGCTATCAACAGAGGTCGCGCTAATAGCGGCATTTACAATATACTGCATTAAAACAGCAAAGCCTACCCATAATGCAGATGAAATGATTTTAAAAATAACTGTGGCTATAAATTGAATCGGGTGTGCTAATAAAATCTTTTTCACAAAAATCACCACTTCTTGACTATTTATTAAAAACCAGATCGTCGATATCTGCACAAAGAAGCTCTTTCACAGAGGCCGAAGGCGAGGCAGGCTTGAACTCCTGAATAAGGGTATCCACCTGTAAATCATGAAATAACTGTTCCGTAAGATATAGTACGATATAAACACTTTCGTTAAGGCCGTTACTGGAGACTAGCTGGCTAAATTTATCCCAATTAAGAGTAGCCCTATGATTACGTATAAATTCTCTAATATCCAAAAAACTGATGATTTTATAAATATCCCTCATTGTCTTACGGGGTGCATATAGCATATCTTTATAAAAGTGAAAACAATTCTGCAATAAATCGTATTCATCCCTTAAACTCAGATAAGTAAAATTCTCATTGTAGTAAGGCGTACGACAAACGTTTTTCATAAACTCGGATATTTCAATTGGATCCTTAATCTGTCCACCGAAAAAAGGAGAAAAATTGACATCAAGAAATACAGCATTCGCATATGAGTAGTACGGAGATATTTTTTTACAGAACGGTGGGATCTGATGATAAAACATTTTTCCTTTCAATACATCGCTTCTTGTGGACGGGGAGAACGCTTCGCTGTACATATCGTATTTACCTTCGCGAAATCCCATTTTTCCCATGACGCTAATAAATAATGCCTCATCTGTAGGATCAATCAAAATATCTAAATCGGAAAAATCTCTAACAAACATGGAACAATGCCTATATATTTTATTCTGTAGATTAATCCCTTTCAGAAAAGCATACGTCAAACGATTCTGTTCAAATAATTGCGCAGCCTGTTTAGCGATAGATATGTATTTTTCATATCTTAGTGAACTGGCAGTAAAAACATCCTCCATATTTCTTCTATAAAGCTTTGGAATACGCCCAAGGATTCTAGTTTCACGCAAATTTTGAAATGCTAGATTCGATATTTTATTTAGAATCAATTGTCGGTATACATAGTCGAAATTGATATTCTCCTGAAACAAGCGTACAATTTCTTGCTTTTGAGATTCATCTACTACTGGCATAGCAACCAGAAGAAGAAATTTTTTTTCATTTTCAAACATTCAGCATCCCTCTTTTCGTTGATTCATTCTATTAGGCCAACAAAGTCTGAAACAACTGCATTTCTTGTGCGGTTATCTTTTCTAAAAGATAAATAATATCGTGAATACTGTTTGCACTCGGATGCATATTAAACTTAGCCGCCAGAATAAACAGGGATAAGGAGCGCTCCACGATAGAATTGTATTCCTGCAGAATATTCTTATGATCCGTAATTTGTAATACTGCAGTTTGAAGCACTTTTTTATGCTCATAGAATATCCGAAAGCTTTTAATAGACAACCTTAATTTAGGATTTTGAAGCCACTGAGATTCAAATTGTTTTAAATGTCTGATCAGGCACCTTATGGCATCCATATCAATATGAATGACAGGCCTATGATAAATTTTTATTCTTCCCGGATGCATATACCTGAAAAGTTCCCTCTTAATCATTGTGTCGTTTGGGCTACTCTCCGTATAATTTGAATGAATCCACGATAAATGTGTATCTTTTCTTGTGCCTGTAAAATAACTTCGTCCAATATTGGCAAGCGAGCGCTGAATATCTTCATATCGGATTTCCTCAACTCCATAGGTACGAAAAGAGTGCTCTATTCCAGAATACCCAGCACATTTAAAACAGGCTTTAGTATCTGAATACCCGAACAGAAGCCAATCATGATAAAAATCATAAGGACGGTATATCGTAGAATTTTGAATGTAATGTTCGTTCAATACAGCTATCACATACTGTCCTTCTCGGATTGCCGCTTTGAAGGTATCTACTGTTCTATCTTTCTTTCTTATGTATTGATAGCAAAAACGCCTTCTTTCAAAATAACCGCTCGCAGTAAAATCAAGCCTTCCGCGAAAGAAAAAAATATGCATAAACTCATTGATCAGCAAATTCTGAATTTCAATTTGGTTTCCGGAAAGTATTCCTAAATAAAAAGAAAGATACGGGTATGTTTTGATAAAGGGATCTGGGTCGTAAGGCAATATTATATCAGACATCAGGACACCTCGCGAATTTGTATAGACGTTACACAACCTGATTTTGTCTCACTAAACCGGCCAATTTCAATCCTGCATTAGAACCATTTTGTTAACGGATGTAAATCTACCATAACATCATAAAATGTTTTTACGCCCAGTATAGAGAGCAGTTCCCGGAGATAGCACTTAATTTTTTCCCTCCCAACACTTACAACATCAGCATAGGTATCAATAAAAATCCCCATACTGGTCAGTATAAAGCCGACGTTATCTCTTGTTGCCTCCCATACATATTCCCCAAGGCAGTCCACCGTATAGCCCGCATCCCCCAGATCATGTAAAGCACTTTCATAAATAGGTGAATTTTCTTTATAAACAATAAGAGGTGAAAGATAAATCCTCATATAATCAATTTTTTCCTTTGACCTTTTATCAAGATCCCGCTGCTTGACTTTCAACTCTTCCCCCGGGTCAAAAGGCCAATGTGGAAAACTCCGGTAAATCTCCTTATCGATTCGCAATCGCCTGGTAATCATGGCAACGGTAGTCTCATCAAAATCATAATGATCAAAAATAAATCCGAAAAGCATTGAGGCATAAAATTCTAATCCGTATAACTGAATTCTTTGTAAGATATATTCATAATCCAGTTCTCTTTTTTGCATCATCAAGTACAAATCATTTAAATCCTTCATTGGAACATCTCTGTGCTTAAAAGCATGACAAAGCGTAATCATAAACTGCTCTTCATCAGATAGGCAATTGCCTTTGAGCAAAGGATTATATAAATCAATTCTTCCCAATGGAAAACCTGGATAATTGATGTCTATAACCACTTCAAATTGATTATGGAGCACTTTACGGAGGTGAAAATGTCCAGAAAATCTTATGTTGCCGTTAATAACAACTTTTTTGATGGAAAAAACGCCACTCGCAATCACAAATCCTTTGCTAAACAGAAAAGAAGCAAGTTGAAAAGCACTTTCAGAGGATAAAGCAATATAATCATAGTCTTTATGGACCCGGATACCCTCTCCCTCTGAATATAAACGATTAGACTGTGCGCCTTTAATACTGTAAATAGGCAAATGGTTGTTTTCAATAAACTCCTGTGCGCGTTCAACCTCCGGCAATACGATATGCTTACGGTGAACCTTATAAATCACTTCCTGCCACAATGGATTATCGGACACATCGATCCCATACTTCTTTATATTTGCAAACAACATAAGATCAATTCTCGTGCTATGGAAATAATCGAATTCAAATTTTGACACATTGGAAACGTTTTTTTGCAGTAGAGCAACCTCCTCGGGTGATAGACATATTTTAGCCATGCGCCCCCATTTTTCGCGAAATTCTGTAGAATACTCATTTCCGGGGACTCTATCAGGAGATTTTTCCCATTTTCCACTCCAGTTAATATTACATGATGAAACACAGGCATCACAGTCCAGATGGGATATCGTATCCTGTAGTTCATATCTTTTGACTGGATTATGAAGCATACGGTCAACAAAATTATTAAGCAACTCGATCGGCGCATATAAACACTGAAATCTGTTAGGATGATTTTTCAATTCAAAAAGTTGGAAAAGATAGTTATGATCTAATGCAATCTTTTGCATCAACTTGGTGCACTCATGTTTAATGTCCTCACCGGGCATACCGCTATATATACTTGTCAGATAATTAGATACGGCAGTGCATAATTCGCAGCCTTTTGACAAAATTTTAAAATCTATGCGATTTTTATTATTTTCCCCCAAAATAATAATGGAGTCGCCACAGGATACCCCTTCCTTCAGCATAACGTCATCCGGTAACACTAAAAAATCAATATCCAAATTCAGATAATAATTTATTTTATCGGAATACATCCTATAACCTCCTAATTGCTGATGCCAATTTTTCGATATCGTATTCTTCGATACCTAAACCAAAGGATATTCTGTTAACCGCATACTCGTTCATTTTTCTAATAGAAGGCTGCGCGCAGAGATTTCCAGAACGAATAATAATATTCTGTTCTGATAAGATATACTCTAAATCGTGCGCGTGATACTGGTCGCTTACAAAAGTTAGAATGCTTTTAGAGCCACCTTCAATATTTAACATACGCAGCCGTTCGTTCTCAAGCAGACTTTGTTTTATTGCTTCATACCACGATTCTTCTGCTAATCGGATGTTATCATATCCAATTTGATTGATAAAAGAACATGCCTCGCTCCAAGCCACAAGGAGCCCTACATCAAAAGTTCCTGCTTCAAACTTTTTCTTAGTTTCTCCCCAAGTATCCTCAAACGAAACTGTATCCACCATGCCCCCTCCAAGAAGCACCGGTGTTACCTTCTCGAGATATGATTTTTTAACCAATGCCCCTGCAATATTTTTAGGGCCATACATTTTATGTGAAGACAAAATGTATCCAGTAATACGATCATTCGTATAAATTGGCGCATGCGCTACATTTTGAGATTCATCAATAAAGATATATGCGTTATCAAAAATTTCACAAACTTTTTGCAGATCAGGCATAAATCCGTTGCTGTTTGCAACGCTCGACAGTACGACGCATGATACGATATCTTTCATTTCTTGTAGGTAACTGTAATCGATTTGTCCCTCCTTCGTTAAAGGCATCTCTAAAAATATGGCGTTATTTCGTTTTGCTAAGTATTTCCAAGGGAGTAGATTGCTATGGTGTTCATAAGGACCTGCAAGAATACAGTCAAGCGAATGCAACGTATCCGGATAGCTTAAGGCCAACATGTTAATCAGTTCTGTCGTATTTTTTCCATATATAAATTCATAATCGTCCCCTATCTTAAAATGCTTTTTGATTGTAGCCTCTGCATTATAAAATTGTTCATATGCCCGAATAGAAAGCACGTTATTCCCTTTGCCAAATAAGATACCAATGTTACTCTGATAATTATTCCATGCATTTATTACCCGGTCTGGCATAAATGTAGTTGCAGCGTAGTCAAAGTAACTCACTTTATTATTCCTAAGCACCCCAAAATCTTTTCGAGTACACATCGTGCCATCCATTTTTCATCAACATCCTCAAACACAGATTTCAATTAAAAAATGCAACTATTTATTTTGACGTTTTTTGAAAATTAAGTTTCTGCCTCTATTTTAAAATTAATATTTGAGATGATTTATAATATGTAATGCATTCTCCAAATAACCGCCAACCACCCCATAGTTTAAGACGATTCCATCTAAATCCAGTTTCATTAGAAACGCCAGATCATTTATTTCCGCTTGAGTTGGCATATTACGCTCCGCTAAAGAAGAGAGAATTCCGGTAGCAACAAACAGTCGTTTGTGGTGATTATGTGCAGCTTCAGCTATCTTGTTCTGTAGTAGATGAAAATCACATATATCCATATTTAACATTAAATCTCCGCGTGCAATCATGATATCTGAAGCCGAACTGATTTCATTGATATTACGAACACCATTCTCATTCTCAATTTTACTAATAATTGCGCTGTGAAATCGTTTTTGATACCTTCTAACGGTCTCAACATTATTGACAAAGGACAGTGCGAGTAAATCCGGTTCCATATCGTTAATACACCGAAGCCAGTTATTATTGATCTCATCTGAGTACAATACTTTTCCAAAAGAAATGGATTTCCCTGATGATATTTGCCCTGACAGTAGTGATGTAACTTCAATTAGATCTATGTCCAATATTTTTGTTACAACAAATGTATTTTTACAATCCCCATACACAAAACGCTCTCCTAAGCGCACATATTTCCCGATATTTGGGCAGTTTGTATAAAGCAACTTACCATTTATTTTAGGAGACCCTCTCCCCGATTGGATGAATAAGCGCTCTCTCTGAGAAAGCAATATTGGAGAGTGCTCCATAAAAATCCTTACCTTTTCACCAGGGAACGGTACATCTACCATAATCCTGATTTGCCCGTCGAAGGAAGCTTTTATTGTGGAGATCTGTCTGCATCGCTTTTCTATTTGATCTCCTTTTCCATACTTGGCCATATTAAAACGAAAACAGTGAATCCCTTTTTCTAGAAGTGATTCAATGGTATCAGGAAGTTGATCAGTGCACCAAGGTCCAATCGTTACATATATTTCCGGACTCTTCATACGCATTCACTATCCACCGTTTCGTGAAGAAGGCCGTTACATACTGCATGTAACTTTCCCATAAAAATACCTCTATAGTGTTGCTCCATAAATTCATTTACAAATCGTATCCGGCTTTCACATAAATTGGAATTGTCGAGCGACGGTACAAAAAGGCTACCATTCCCCAGATCGATATAAACCTCCGATCCATTAATTTCCCTCGATAAGTCCTCGTAAAGCTGCATGGATACTTTATAATCGTAATCCACACGATGCATGACATCCGGCCCAATTTGGTCATTACTCAATTGGATGATATAAAATTTGATTTTTGAGACCTTGGAAAGCTCCCATTCGTCTGCTGGTATGATTCCAAGCTCCTCAGGCATGAAAACACGCTTCTGATCAAATGCATTCTTTTGACTTTGGTATGGAAATAAAGCAGTGCTCATTGTGTGATTAAATTGATCCAATGTACTTTTTCTGATTTTTATTCCAGTTTTATACGTACCAATAGCCCTAGCAAGATTTCCTCGTTCATATAAAATCGCCGTAGAACCGTTAGATACGAATTTACAATGATGGTTCAGCGCTAGATTAAGGGCTGCTATCGTCTTTCCACTTCCACTACTACCGAACAGGAGAATGAGGCACCCATTAGATATTACGCTGGAAGCATGTAGAATATAAATCTGCTTTTCCTGTAAATCATGCTTAATTAACAAATTTAGTAAAACTAATATTGCTGAATACGCCTTCTCATTCAACATAGTTATGTAAAACGTCAAGGTAGAATTTTTTTCTGACCACTCAATGTGCTCTTCATGAGCGACAACAATCTTTAAAAATTTAGTTACGATACCGAGAGGCTGCCGATACAGCTGGTAATAGGGCTTAATATATTGATCAAGGTTAAAAGGAATATTGCAGCTTATGCTAACATACGTATTTTGCCATCCTACAAATATATCATTCATTTTTCCTTTCCTCCGACTTACTGTGAATCGAGTTTATCACACCGAAAGTTTGCATCGTTTACATAAGTCAATATTACAACTAGAACCTCTGTAAATTTCCGATCGTACCCAATTATATCGATCACTATTCCAAATCTCTGTAATCGTGCTGTCATTCAGGCTGCCTATCACAACCTCCTTTCTCCAATCCTGACAACATAATATCACTGACCCATCGTATAGAACATGAAGTCTCTCTAAAGGTCGATTTTGTTCGCAGCCGAAAATACGGTTGCGACAAACATTATTTTTCCAATATGAATTGTTTCCGGCCCGATCCAAATAGCCCCACCGATTGAATTTAATATGATTTTCAGTGCATAACTTCTGCATCATGAAAAATTCTTTCTCATCTACATAATTATGCTCAATCATTGTAATACCAATCGTTTCGATCTGTTTCATCAGTTTGGATTTCAAAAGCAGCTGCAAGTTAGACTGTACAGTATCATAATCCAGGCCCGGCATCATTTTATAGTAAGTACTTTTAAAATATCCAAAAATACTAATACGAAGCTCATCAATTTTAATGTTTTCTAATTGATGAATCGTTTTTTCATCAAGATGCGATAAGTTTGTCGACACCTCAATTTTGCAGTTACTACATCTTTCTTGAATCATTTTCAACTTTTCACAATAGGAGGGGTCAAGAAAGGGCTCATTATTCAGATAAGGTATCAATAAAATTTTGCGATCTCCGACCTCCGTAAGAATTCGTTCAAAAAGATCGGCATGCATAAAGCCTTTTATATCGTGAATCTCTCTATAAGGACAGATGATACAATTTGCATTGCATAGATTGTGCGTCTGAAACTCGATCACTTTTGGAAAATCCATCTCTTCCTCCATTTTTATAGCGGATGCCTTTCCACTTTTATGTTCTTTATGAACTGGACAAATATTTCTTCTGAATATACGCAACGATCGTCTTTAAGTCTCCTCGTAGCCATGCAATATCTACTAAAGGACTGCTTGTTAAATTGTATAGGATATTATTGATGATTTGATTCATACCTTCATGGTAAAAATACTGGTTATTAAAGTAGCAGGGCACAATCTTAATTCTATTTTCAATTGCTACAACGCTGGACCCTCTTAAATAGTGCACCAATTCTTTATAAAGTTCCAGATTAAGTGCAGCCTCACTTTTAAAAGAAACGTCTAATTCTTTCGTTTTGCCAAGGCCAACATGCAAAAAAACGAGTTTTTGGCATTGGATACTTTCATTTTTAATATCGGCAAACTCTCCCGCCACTTTAATTGGTTTATCAAATATAAATTCATCAGTACCAGTATTTTTTTGATATAATGCATGATCTAAATGATATAGAACATGCGATCTGAATGTAATTGTCTTATCGGAATCCGATGCAACAACCGTAAAGGCTCCTCTATTAAAATCTAATTCTATTTCTAAATAGTCATTTGCAATCAGCCTAATATCCTCATATTTTTGTGAAAAATAATAGGAAAGGCTCGTTTTTCCAGAGCCTTTAGGTCCCATAAATAAGATCAACGTGTCCCGATAAAGAACCGCGGCAGCATGAAAGCTTATAATTCCATTCAAACAGTTTTTTCGCTGATAGAGTAAAAAAACAATAACTTGTATCATCGTTGTCCGTTTCAAATATTCCAAATCTCCGTAAAGCGTAATTACTTCGTCCTGAAAATCCAAAGAAAGCTTATCCTGCGGCAAAAACAGCAGCGTATAGTCGTAGTTCCCACTCCACCGCTCAAGAAGAAACAGATTGGATTTGCCCAGTACGTCGCAGCCGTCCAAATCCTTTATCAAATTTAAGTTGCCTTGATATCGAATAACCATATGATTGTATTCAAGATACGCTTCTTCCATTTATCTCCTCTTCTTCCAGATTATTTGATTCTCGCTATGTAGACTCTACCACCGATGACCGCACCATCCAACTTGTAATTTCATCCTTCACCTTTTCGCCAATATATGCATTTGACAACTTAGACAAATGATGTGTCTCCTCAAACAACTTAATGATTTTGCCGCCCATTTGATTCAAGGACAAAATTTTTCTGAAGTGAGAACAGATATCCAAATAAACTGCCTGCCTATGATATAGCTCTGCCGCCATCCAATCATTGCATTCCACTATCAAATCATTAAGCAAGCCTCCATTTTCAATTGGCAAAATTGAAATTCCAATAATAAAAGTCTCCCATTCGCCTAATTGATCCAATATTCTGATGTAATTGCGTTTGAAATTAACAAGATCACCGTGTTTTAAATCGTTATGTCCAATCAGAAGCACTGTAATTTCTGACTTCACCAATTCTGTTTGCTGACGTAAATTATTCAATAGCTTTTCTGTCGTTTCTCCACTGACTCCCATATTCAAAAAAGAAAAATCAATTTCTGGGTATGCAATAAAAAGGGATTGCATAACGTTTTCACAAAAATTTCCAACATAGTGTGTGGAAAACAATTTTTCTGGTTTTTGCGCATCCTTAACACCTGTTCGATTGATAAAACTATCTCCCCAAAATACGATCTTCATTTTTTTCATTAACACTAAAACGCCTCTCACTCCAACGTTAAATCAAAGTATTGCTGAATTTTCAAATACTTTTTCATAATATTTGCAAGGCTTTTCATATAGGGAACCAATTCTGTTTCCTCTATGGCACACAGTTCCTCTAATGTGACCCACTGATACTTGTCGTGTTCTTCCCGATCAAGGGTTACCTTCTTTTTACCAACCAAATTACAGGTATAAAACAGTGTAGTAAAAACCATATTTTTTCTCTGGTCATAATTTGAAGTTTCATATACAATTTCACGCAACTGAACTTCTAACCCGACCTCCTCCATTGTCTCCCGAATCGCTGCATCCGATACATTGAATGTGGCTATTTGTTTCAAACAAAGTCTATCATTATTGATTATTTGACATTAAAAAATGAATTTAATATCAACGGCATATTTTATCCTTTATTTTCATTGTTCCAACAATATTTTTCTGATAATCTAGTGGATTATGATTATATAATTACCGAGGTGAGTATTAGAACATTAGCAGAAAATGTTGATAAGGAAAGTTATTATGTCAGAAAGCTTTTGCAGGCAGAAGATTTTAGAATAATAGATATACCATATCCTCAGCCGCAATTAGGCTTAAATAATTTTGAAAGTAATTTTAATTTGCGATTAATGGTTAAATCTATTAATAGTATTGGTAGCCTTAAAAGTGATACGCTTAAAAACATTATTAAAGATATATATTATAACCATTACTTGAATTGGTATAAAAACTTTATTCATGGCGAAGAATTGAAAAGGTATGAGAAACATATAGATGAGCAGTTTAACAAAGTCCAAAATAGCATAAAAGGAGAAAGCACAATTTTATTACAAGAATCTTTAGCCGGAGTGTGTGAACATTATTGCTCCAGCGATTGTTTTTATAAAAGTTCTGAAATTAGTACAGCTGGATTTGCTAAGAACAAAACCAATGGGAGAAAAAAACTAATATGGATTATTGGCATTCCAATAGTCATTAGCGTTTCTGTATTACTAGCGTTTTTTATCCATTTTATATTACTGAAATTTAATATTTCATCAAATGAAATTGCTCCATTTTTTACAGCGATTTCAGCAACATTAACCGGATTATTGGGATTGATTTTTTCAAACAAAACAAAAAAATAATTATTCTTTATAACAAGTCATTATCCTATTGTGCGCCAGATATTTTTTTACAAATGTAGCAGCGATTTTATCAAGTTTTGCTATTTTTCCTGACTTGTTTTCATCATCAGCAAAGTGATTGTATAACGAGCTAAATACATGATAGTATCTATTGTCGACTAATTTAAATCCAATATTTTTTAGAATGGAATTTATATATTTATCTGAATAAAGCCATATTTTGTGATTGTCCTGATTGTTATATTGATAGACTTGCAAAGTAATTGATTTATTATAATCTTTTTGAAAAATCAATTCCCCGGTAGAACTGCGTTCATATTCTAAAATCAGATACGAATCATGTTTTAACACTCGATATATCTCAGATAATGCAGTTAATGCATCGCAATAGTTAATTACACTTCCTACGCAAATTGCTGTATCAAAAAAGTTGGTATTAAAAGGTAGATTTTCTATTGAAGCTACATAGCTGTTTGGAAGTTCTTTTATAAATTTATCGGATATATCAACATGAAAGAATTTACCGCTTATTCCATTGTATATGGAACCACCAGATCCTGCATTTAACACATTCCCATTTTGAAAAAACAATGCTGAGTTGCTATAGATAAAATCGATTATTGTTTGGTGTGTATAATCATACCAGCTGTTATTATCCGGCCATATTTTTTTGATTTCATCATATAGTTTACGGGTTTCTTTTTCATATTCTTTTATAATAACTCACCACTTTTATCCTTCATTTGAATGAGCGACAATTAATATGCATTGTAAGATAATAAAGAATTATCCTTCAAATACAGAGATAAACCCTCCATCAATAAATCTGATGAAGGGCTTAATTTATTAAATTGCCAACTTATTACGCGGATGCTTTGCCGTTAAAATGTCTCTCTGCTTGCTGGATGCAACATGTGTATAAATCTGTGTTGTAACAATAGAGCTATGGCCTAAAAGCTGCTGGATATATCGAATGTCCACATCTTCCTCCAGCAGCAGCGTCGCAAATGAATGACGGAACATATGCGGCGTGATATGAAGCGCAATCCCCTGCCGATCCACATATTTATGAATCATGAAGCGAACCGATTGTTCCGAGAGCCGCCGGTTATCCCGATTCACAAAAAAGAAACCCGATTCTGAGATCGCTTGAGAATGCGCGGATTGATATCTCTTCAAAATCTGCAACACCTGAGGATTCCCAATCTGGATAACCCGCTCCTTTGATCCCTTCCCCAAAACACGAACGGTCATGTTGACGAGGTCTACATCCCCCTCCCCCAGTGAGCACAATTCTGACACACGAACCCCCGTTGCAAATAACAGCTCCAATACCGCCGTATTCCGGAGCGCCGACCGGCTTTGATATGCGGTTCGGGCATCTTTTAAATCATCATAGGCCGCAGATAACAACGTTTGAATCACATGGATCGGAATCGTCCGGGGTAGGAGACGCGGCTCCTGATACTTTATTTTCAGCTTGAAGAACGGGTTCTGTTCGATGATCTCTTCATATTCCAGCCAACTGCAAAAGGCTTTCAGGCAGGCAATTTTCCGTTTTACCGACTTCGGCTGATATTCTTTATGGAGATGAACATAATAGCGGGATAGGTTGCTTTTATGCAGCGCTTCCTCTATCCCCTGCGCAAATTGAAGAAACTGTGATAAATCAATTCGATACGCTTTCAGTGTATGGGGGCTTAAATTTTTTTGGTATTCACAGTATTCTAAGTAATCACCAATTTTTTTTTCGAGTTGCAGCATTCATCTTTCCTCCGCTTCGTTTGATAGATGGAGCTATTATGAATGCTTCACGGGACGTTGTCGAATGGCGTTTCCAGTTCTGATTTTTCCGTCTATTTCAGTGCATTATGGGACAAAAATATCGAAGAGCAAAACACAAATGCTAAACAGATCAAAGAAGGGTAACAAACTACTAACAAAACTAAAAATGATAGAGAGTATAAGCAAAAAGCTAGTGGAATTTATAGGCCACTGGCTCTTTGTGTTTATTTTTAATTCTTGTAATATAAATCCATTATTTAAACAGGCTGTACTATCTTCATTTAACAAATGGTCGATCGTATGAAGCCAGAAACGGAGCTTTTCTATGATAAAAACGGTTTACTATTAAATGAACTGTTGCTCCAAATCTTTAATCGAATGGTTCTTCCAAACACATTATCAGATTCTTCCCTTCAAAAGCGTCTTTTAGGAAAGATTTTATGCTGTATATTCTTTGGTTTTTGATTTATTTTATGGCTACCAGCTATTTTAATCGGAACGTGGAGCAGCTATGTTGTTTGCGCCGGTTTGCATATTGTTTCCCTCTCGATTGCGTTCGGCCCATTGGGAAAACACTATTGCGAATCTTCAATCATGTGCGAAAACTGGATATCAAATGGAAACGGGAATATTTGCATCCTATATTTCAGGAAGTCTATCAGAAAATCTTCCAGTAACGATATAAATTACCTAAAATTAAAATCTATATCATCGATCGTTTGACCGCTAACGCACTTGCTATAGGCAGGTATACAATTACCGTGACGCGGGGAGCCGTTTAAACATTCAGCGAAAAAGAATCCTTGACTATGAAATCACCCATACCAACTTCAGACATACAAAAAAAGCGCTGTTGAATACGGTTGGCAACAGCATCTTCTCCGTTTTTTGTCATCATCATGAAGATTTTTTTGACGCTGATGGATTTATTCATGGGCGTTGCCAAATTTGAGTTCTGTGAGGGCCGAACCGTGATCGATACGCTAGATACATACCGTACAAGCGCTCTTACATACGTTTTACCATTCCAATTTTTTAGAATGGTGGCGTGATGGATGAGCAACGTAAAAGAACAGGCCTCTGTTAACATCCAATGTATTTTTTCCGATTCCGGTGAAGAGCCGGAACAGATCATCCGGCAATCCTTTCTGTTGTTTCTGCAATACTGCCTTGACGAAGAGGCACGTCCCCATGTCTGACATCAACAAACAACCGCTTATTTCTGGAGGTACGATATGTATTTAGAAATAAGCAAACCAATGGACTATCGTGTTGGGCTATACATCCGGCTATCCAAAGAGGATGACAGGGAGGGACAATCGGAGAGCGTTGCAAACCAGCTCTCCATGCTCACCGATTTCGCCAGACAGCAACGCCTTGACGTATACGATACTTACATCGACGATGGCTGGAGCGGCACCAATTTCGACCGCCCCGCTTTTCAGCGGCTCATTGCCGACATTGAGGCGAAAAAGGTCAACATGGTCATTACAAAAGACCTCTCCCGCCTGGGGCGTGATTACATCATGACAGGGCACTATATGGAGCGGTATTTCCCGGAGCATCGGGTGCGCTATCTCTCCCTGCTGGACGGCGTCGATACGGGCGTGGATTCCACCGCGAACGATATTACCCCTTTCCGTGCCATTATGAACGACATGTACGCCAAGGATATCTCCAAGAAGATTTCCAGCGTCAAGCACGACAAGCAGCGCAAGGGATTATTCATCGGCGGCAAAGCGGTATACGGCTACAAGCTGCATCCCACCGAGAAAAACAAGATCATCATCGATGAGGAAGCGGCTCCCATCGTACGCCGGATTTTTCAGATGGCGCTGGAGGGGATGTCCTGCCGTCAAATCGCGGTGAGGCTCAATGGAGAGGGCGTTCCCACGCCAGCCGCTTATGCGGGGATTGCCGTTTCTCATCCCGGCCCTTATTCCGGCCTGTGGAGCAGCGAGCGCATTTCCGACATGCTGCAAAACGAGACCTATATTGGCAACATGGTGCAGGGCCGCAGCCGAAAGCTCAGCTATAAATCCAAGAAGTGTGTCCGGCAAGACCCACAGGATTGGGTGATCGTAGCAGGGACACATGAGCCAATGATCAGCCCGGAAACCTTTAAAAAGGTGCAGCTTCTGATCAGTAGCCGCAAAGCGACCCGTTCCCGCACCTACGATTTTCCGCTGAAGGGCCTGATCTTCTGCCATGAGTGCGGCTATCCCCTGGCTGTAATCAACCGCAAAAACGCGCGTGGCGAAGATCGGCTTTTCTTTATCTGCCGTACCTATCAGCGGTTTACAAAGGCAGGCGTTTGCACCTGCCACTCCATCAAGGAACAGACGGTGACAGATGCGGTCATGCAAAAAGTGCGGGAGGTCTGCGCGCAATATTTGCAGGCGGAGCAGCTGCTCCCCATCGCGGAGCAGGAGCTTGTAAAAAGGAAAGAATACGCAGAAAAAGCAGCGGAGCTTGCCAGCCTGAAAGCAAAGCTGGACGCCTTAACCGCCCATCTGGACAGAATGTATCTCGATAAACTCTCCGGCCTGCTGACCGAGCAGGATTTTGACCGTATTTACCGGCGTATCAGGGAGGAACGCGCCGCACTGGAACAGCGCCTCAGGGAGAGGGAAAAGCCGGACTTCTCCCCTGCCAGGCAAGCCGAGCTGGCGAAAGAGCTGGTGCATCGTTTCCTTGATACCGCGACGGCTAACCGGGAGCTGCTTGTCAGCCTCATTGAACGGGTGGAATTGACCCAAGAGAAAAATATCATTATTAAATTTCGTTTCAGGCAGTTACAGGGCTATTTTCAGGAATAATCGTTTACAACAGGCGCGGCGCGATGTATCTCGCATTGAAAAAAAAGCGCTCGAAAAGCTGAAACGAAAGTTTGACACGGGCAGCGCTTTGGCAAAGCAGAAGTTGCCGTAATCCTCCGGCAGCCTGATGCGTATATTCGTGCATGATGCAACGCGCCCGTATCCGTAAGCGATTCTTTTCTCTGCCTTTCGCCATCAGCCTTCCTTCAAATAGGAGTAACGCCAAAATACTGAGAGAGTTCCTTCCGCAGCCCATCCGGCTCCAAAAAATCGAAGATAAACTCCTTACGCAGCAGCTCAATGGGGATATACGCATTATATTTATGCTCGATCTGCACTTTTTCCGGCAACGGCAGGCCGCTGAGATCATCCGATTCCACTGCAATCTCCCGCAGAGCGCTTTCGATCCGCGCTTTCGCATTCGGCACTTTCCCACTAAAGGTCACCTCTAGATAAACGCAGGTCCGCCACAGAATTTTACTCTTGAAGCCGCGCTCCAGGAGCATAAAATGCAGGGTAAAGAGCTGCCGTGTGCCAACCCAAGGGAAAATTGCATACTTATTTTCGGATAGCTGCGTAACGACGTGATTCAGAATGCCGGAATTTCGCGCCAAATAGCGGATTTCCTCCAGCCTCTCCCGACAGGAATCGCTCAAATAGGCATACTGCTCCCCGCACAGTAAAATATACTTCATCTTCTGAACCAGCGTGGTATGCAAATCCGCAGTGAAGTCCACATCCCAATCCACAGTCGAGATGCCCGGCACCAGCTTGACAAATAACACCTTGGCCTTCTGGTTCACCTCCAGCGTTTCCCACGTTCGCCCAGCAAGGGCAAAACGCGTGCCCTGCGGGTAGATTTTATCCACCGTGCCGATTGAGCGGTTTTCATCCTTCACCAGATAATACTCGGGCACTTGGAACACCGCGAGGAAATGATAATCGCTGACCACCTTCTCCCCTGCACGGCCGATGATGAGCCCGCCGCTCTCCATCTTTTGCAGATGGCCGATCAAAAGCAAATGCCGGAGCAGGATGCGGTAATCCTCCTGTGGGATCTCTTGAAAACAGGATAAACGCAGGACAGCACCCATCAGCTCCCGCGCCGTGGCCTCGCCCGCGGATAATAGATAGCTCATCGTTTGATGATAAAGCATTGAATACGGATACCGGCCCGGCGTGAGGGGCTCCACCCACTTTTGCTTTGTATACAATTCGATGATGGCGATCATGCGCAAAAAGCTCCAATTGATCGGCCCCAACTGATCCGCCGCAGTAGTGTGCACATCGTCCATGAAAGTGAACAAAATCTGTGGAATCTGGCCACGCCGGCCGCAGCGGCCCAATCGCTGCGCAAAACTTGAAACCGTTGCGGGCGTGCCGACCTGCACAACCTGATCCAGAGAGCCAATATCAATACCGAGCTCCAGCGTGACCGTCGCCCCCGTGACGAGCTTCTCCTGCGCGGATTTCATTTCATCCTCCGCCTGCTCGCGCAGGACGGCAGAAATATTCCCATGATGCACTCGGTAAACATCGGGTGTTTTATTCTTCAGCGCAAGCTGCCGCAAATGCGCCATGACAAGCTCCGTCTCCTCCCGTGAATTGGTGAAGAGGATGGTTTTCCGGTCCAGCGTCATGCGGTAGAGGTATTCATAGTGCGCGGCCTCGCCCGCATCCAGCGCGCCATCCGGCGTGGTTTGATCCGCCCTCTGGAAGCGCTGCACCAACAGCCGGATCTTCTGCTTTTCCGCACCGCATACCGGAGCCGCACAACTGCGGCCGGTGCCGGAATTGAGCCAGCTTTGCGCAACGGTCAGATCGCCCAGCGTGGCAGAAAGCCCAATCCGCCGCGGCACAACGCCCGCAAGCCTTTGCAACCGTTCCAAAAGGCACAGCACCTGCACGCCGCGCACATCGCGCATAAAATAGTGCACCTCATCAATGATGACAAAGCGCAGGTCGTAAAACAGCTTGACACATGCGCCGCGCTTATGGATGAGCAGGGATTCCAGCGATTCGGGTGTAATCTGCAAAATTCCCTCCGGATGCTTCAAAAGCCGATTCTTCTCCGCTTGAGAGGCGTCCCCATGCCATTTGCAAACAGGTAGATTGGATTCCGCCAGCAGATCATCCAGCCGCTTGAACTGATCATTAATCAGCGCTTTCAGCGGGCTGATATACAAAACCCCCACCGAGCTAGAGGGATGGTGATACAGCTCCGTCAACACCGGCAAAAAGGCCGCCTCCGTTTTGCCGGAAGCCGTGCCGGAGGAGAGCAGGAGGTTCTCATCCGTATCGAAAACGGCATGACAGGCAGCCACCTGGATCTCCCGCAGCTCCGTCCAATTGCTCGCATAGATATAATCCTGAATATACGGCGCAAGCCGGTGAAACATATCCCCCACGCCATGCCCTCCTCTATTTATAAATCAAACTCCAAAAACGGTTCCTCCTCCTGCGCTGCATCAGCCAGCACAAAGCTGCTGCTTCCGAGGATTTCCTGCGCGGTGCTGGAGGGGTTTTGGTATAGAATATTAAGAAATTCGATAAAATCTCGGATAATCTCCCGCGGCGTGATGTGCGTATCCGCGCCCACGCGATTATACTCTGCGCTTAAAAACGCCACCAGCTCCTCCTGCGTGAGCTTGGGTTCATAAGAGAAGAGCTGGCCGTGCATCTGCACGAGCTTCTCGATGAGCACATACATTTCTTCATAGGTAAGCATCTTCAGCCGGATAATTGGCGACAGCATATCCTTGACCGTGTCGGACGCGAACCGGCCCTCCGACAACCGGGAGCGCAGCGCCTCATAGCTGAACACGCCCTTATACTTATCCTCTATGCACTGCGGGGTTCCGCCGATCAAAAAGCCGATGTGCTGCGCCTTGCCCTGCAAAACGTCGTTATATATGGTAAGAATTTTTTCATAGTTGCTCTGGCGGGTGGCTGAATGTGGAATTTTAAAGAGATTCACCAGCTCGTCGATGAGCACGAGCATGCCCCGGTAGCCCGCATAAACCATGAATTCGGCAAAAATTTTTAGAAAATCATACCAGGTATCATCCGTGACAATAAAATTGATATTCAGCTCGCGCTTCGCTTCGGTTTTGGTAGGGTATTCGCCCCGGAACCATTTAAGCACGTTTGATTTAAGCGAATCATCGCCACTGAGATAGGCTTCATAATACAGCAAAACAGCCTTTGCGAATTCAAAACCGTTAACCATGCCTTGCAGATTGCCGGTTACCTGATAAACTTTCTGTTCGACCAGCCGGTCAAAAGCGGGGTCGCCGGGCAAAACACCATCTTCAGCGGCAACTGCGGATTGGATGCCGGAAATCCAGCGCTCCAGAATCAGCGGCAGCGCGCCGCCATCCGGCTTGGTTTTGGTGGACATATTTTTCATTAATTCTTTGAAGGTGGCAAGCCCTTGCCCCTTGGCGCCGACGAAGCGCCGCTCAGGCGACAGGTCGGCATCCACCACCACAAAGCCTCGCTCCGTGGCATAATTGCGGATGGTTTGCAGCAGGAAGCTTTTACCACTGCCGTATTTGCCGACGATAAAGCGAAAGGCCGCGCCGCCATCCGCTATGATATCGATATCCCGAAGCAGCGCGTCGATTTCCCGGTCGCGGCCCACTGTGATATATTCGAGCCCCACCCGCGGCACAACGCCGCCCTTAAGCGCGTTGAGAATCGTGCTGGTGATCCGCTTGGGCGGATTCGTCTGTTTCACTGAACATCACTCTCTCCAATTCGTCTTTATATTCCTCAAATACTTCCAAAACATCTGTGCAGTCTATTATCGTATCCTCCACCGTGTCAACAGCCTTTTCATTGATGCCGTCTACCAGCACCTCCAGCATGATTCGGCGGCTTTTCGCATATGCGGAAAGCTCGGCCACAGATGCGCCGCGCAGGGCCCTGCAAAGCGCCTCCCTCTCGGCTGCATCTAATGAGGCGGCAAAATGATCCCACGCGCTGCCTTCCGCTTGCATGGGCAGGCTAGTGTGAAGCTCCTGTGAACCGGGTTCGGCGGCAGGAGAAGGATCGGCCTCTCCTTCTTTTAACAAAGCGTTTTCGTCTGGCCGCGAGTTATCGCCTACCGCCTGCGCTTTCTGCTCAGCTTCCGGGTTCACCAGCAGTTTTTCCTGCGTGATCTGGGCCCGCTCCCGAATCTGCGCGAGCTTCTGCGGATCCACGGTGACCGTTTTGCGCTTCGAGGCTTGATAGTGCGCCCGTATCGCTTCATCGATGCAGTGAAAAAGGCTCACCCCGCCATCTGGCAAGCGTGTCAGCTCCGAGAGATCTATTTTGCCCTGATCAGCCTTGATCTGATACCGAAAGCCGGTAGCCTTCCGATAAAACTGCTCAATCCGCTTGAGCATATAGCCGATCATCTGCCTGCCGTTTTCCCGGCACACCCGATTTTTTGAGGCTGTCCAGCATTCACCGTGAAAACAGTAAAGCTCTGTGTCGGAAATGCGCACGGTTTTGCCCGGCTCTATCCCCGCAAAATCGGGGTGGTATAAAGCCTTGCGGTAAGGCTTCCACAAATTCCCCTTCCGCCCGGCAAAAACAAGCTCGGCAAATGTAAGGCCAAAGGCCTGCATCAGCGATTCCACCGCTTCCATCACCTGCTGGAAGCAGGAGCGGAGAACAGGCTCCGTTTCCGCCGACCAGAAGATGGATTTTTGAAACGGATAGGCCGAAAACGGCGCATAGCGCTCAAAATAACCGGTTGCTTGCTCCGGCTGATAAAAGTTCTGCAAAAGCGGATGCTCCCGCACGAGAGCAGCAAAGGAACAGGAAAAAGCATTGACAATAAAATAATCCTTCACCCATTCCGCCAGATAGCGGTCAAGCTTCGGCTCAAACGCCCGATAGGCCTCCCAAAGCGCCAGAAGCTTAGAGAGCCCGTCCCGGCAATCCGCTACGCCAACGTTATTCAGCAGCTCATAAAGATAGACAAACACATAGGAAAAGGATGTTTTCCGGATAACCCCCTTGCGGACATTGGTACGCCAGGTAAAATAGGTACGCAGCTGTTCATAGCCCATGGATTGGTAATCGGGAAAATACATAGAGAAGGGCTCTTCCTCCCTATAATCATCCTCAAAATCCGCCATCAACTTTGCCTGCCTGTAAAACAACTCTGCCTGCATCCTGCTATATTGGCTTTTAGAAAACCAGATGCTGCGCGAGAGGCGGCGCATTTTTAAAAAGCGGCGGCGGATTTCCCTCTCCTGCGGATCGGGCAGGCGGAGCGTCTGGGGAGCGGGGGGCTCCTGCACTGGGGCCGTGTGGTCCTCTTCCACCGTAATTTCGGCAAAGTCCTGGCCGGTGTTTGCATGCTTTTTCTGTTTCATTTGGGCGACCCACTCGTTGACATAGCGGATGATCTCTTCCTTGCTCTGCGCCATTGCAAACACCTCCAATTATCCGAACTTATGTTCTGTCCCATTGTAATCCACCGAAGGGAAAAAGGCAAGCAAAAAAGAAAAAACGGTTCCGAAGGATCGGAACCGCTGCAACATCCTAATTCCTATTGCTCATCCCGCAGCACCATCTCCGCGCAGCGGATACCATCCACCGCCGCCGACACAATGCCGCCCGCATACCCAGCGCCTTCTCCGCAGGGGTAAAGCCCGCGCAGGTTCGACTGCAAAAATTCATCACGCAGAATGCGCACCGGCGAGGAAGAGCGCGTTTCCGGCGCGGTAAGCACCGCATCCGGCAGGGCGAAGCCCTTGAGCTTTTGATCCATCTGCACGAGCGCGGCACGCATCACCTCAATCACGCGCGCGGGCAGCACCTGGGCAATATCGCCCAGCAAAACGCCGGTGGGGCAGGTCGGGCGCACCGCGCCGAGCTCATGGGAGGGCCTGTCCGCCAAAAAATCGCCGACGAGCTGAGCCGGCGCCGTATAATCCCCGCCGCCAAGCCGAAAAGCCGCCTGCTCAATCTTTCGCTGGTCGTGCATGCCGGCCAGAGGATGATCGCTTGAAAAATACGCCGGTTCAATGCCGACAAGGATCGCGGAATTCGCATTTTCCCCATCTCGCGCCCATTCGCTCATCCCGTTGACTACCACGCCGCCCTGTTCGCTCGCCGCGCACACAACCGTGCCCCCCGGGCACATGCAGAAGGTATACATCCCCCTGCCATGCGGCGGATGGCAGGCAAGCTTATAATCCGCCGCACCGAGCGCCGGGTGGCCTGCAAACCGCCCATACTGCACACGGTCGATCAGCTCCTGTGGATGCTCAATGCGCGCGCCGATAGAAAAGGGCTTTTGCATCATCTGAATCCCTTGCCTATAGAGCGCTTCCACCGTATCCCGCGCGGAATGGCCGATGGCGAGGATCACCGCATCGGTTTCGAAATCGACCTCACTGCCCTGCGCATCACGGTAAGTAATGCCATGCACCGCGCCGTTAGCGGCGATCACGCGAAGAAGCCTGCTGGAAAACAGAACGGTTCCGCCCAGCGACACAATTTCCTCCCGCATGGATTTGACAACCGCGCCGAGACGGTCTGTGCCGATGTGGGGTTTGGCGTCATATAGAATCGCCTGCGGGGCGCCGTGGGAAACGAATTCCAGAAACACCTTGCGGCAGCGCACATCCTTGATACCGGTGGTGAGCTTGCCATCGGAAAACGTGCCCGCACCGCCCTCACCGAACTGGACGTTGGAGCTTTCATCAAGCGTGCGCGTGCGCCAGAAATCCTTTACATCCTGCGTGCGGGTATCCACATCTCGCCCGCGCTCCAGCACGAGGGGACGATACCCGGCGCGTGCGAGCGTGAGCGCTGCAAAAAGGCCCGCTGGGCCGAGGCCGACCACAACGGGGCGCAGCTGGGAATTGCGCGCTGCCCGGGGCGGTTCATACCGGTAAGGCTCCGAGGGCTGTACGCGCGGCCCCTTCTGGCGGGCAAGCAGCTCCTCTTCGCCGCGGTCGAGCGATACGTCGACAGAATAGACGAAGAAAACGCCCTCCTCCTTTTTGCGGGAGTCAATGGATTTCCGCACGACCTCCAGCGATTGAATCCGCTTCCGGTCTATTTTTAAAGCTTTTGCTGCCGCCGGATAGAGCGACTGCTCAGCCGCCGCGTCCAGCGGTAATTTGATTTCATTGATTCGAATCATTATGCAACATCCTTGTTCTACCGATCATCCAGCAGCCTGCCCTTTGATCAGCTTTTGTGCCGCGCTCCGCCCGGCAAGCCTGCCGGACGACCAGGCCCATTGGAGATTAAAGCCGCCGCAGCCTGCATCCACATCCAGCACCTCGCCCGCCGCGTAAAAGCCCGGCTGGGACAGCGCCTCCATCGTTTCAGGCTGGAAGGCAGCGCGCTGGGCGCCGCCAATCGTTACTTGTGCCGCAGAAAAGCCGCGTGTGCCGGTGGCGGGAAAACGCCATCCCTTCAGCAACCCTGCAACAGCCCCAAGCTCCGCCTTTTGCAAAGATCCAATCGGCCGAGAGAGCAGGTCAATCCCCGCCTGCTTCAACAAAACCTGCCCTACCCTCTTCGGGAGAAGCCCTGTGAGCAGATGCTCCGCCGCAAGCTCCGGGTTGTGCCGAATGCGGCCTGCGAGGTAATCCGCCGCCTGGCCGTGCGAAAAAGCTGGCAGCAGATCGAGCACCGCCTCCATCCGCCTCCCTTTTTTCAGGGAAACAAACCGGGAAAGCTGCATAGCCGCAATACCCGAGAGGCCAAATTCTGTGAATTGGATTTCACCGCGCTGGGACGCGAGCGTTTCCCGCCCCGCGGAAAGGGAGATTTCCGCATGCACGCGCATCCCCTTGAGCGCCTTCACCCGCTTAGGCTCCGTGGTGATCTGCACGAGCGACGGGAACACTTCTGTCACAGGGATATGGAGGGCGCGCAGCAAGCCGTAGCCGGAGCCGTCGGAGCCGTGCTGGGGCGACGCCTTGCCGCCGCAGGCGAGGATCACCGCATCCGCCGGGAGCGCCCCATTGATGCGAAAGAAAGGCCCTGCCCCTTTTGGGGCAGTGCTTTGGAGGTCCTCCGCCTGCGTATCACATTGCACAATCACACCCAACCGCTCCGCCTCCAGGCGCAGCGCGTCGAGCACGCTCGCCGCCTGGCGGCTCATGGGATAGATACGCCCCTCCTCCTCTTCCTCACACAAAAGGCCCATCGAGGCGAAAAAAGCCAGCGTATCGTCAACGGAGAAACGCTCCATCGCAGGGCGCACAAAATCCACCGCCTCAAAATAATCGGCTGGAGAAGCGCGCCGGTTGGTCAAGTTACAGCGGCCGTTGCCCGTTGCAAGCAGCTTTTTCCCCACGCGGGGAAGCTGCTCCAAAACCGTTACCCGCCCGGGAATACCGGCCTGCCGGAAAGCCCGCGCCGCCTCCACAGCAGCTGCAAGGCCTGCCGCTCCCCCGCCGATGACGCAGAGCTCCGGTGTTTTACTCTTCATACCCATCCTCCTGCCTGGAGAGATAGTCATATAGATGCTGGATTGTCTGCGCGCTCACAACGTGCTCCATCCGGCAGGCATCCTCCTCCGCAATTTCCTCCGGCACGCCTAGCGTGTGATGGAGGAAATGGCGGATCATTCTGTGCCTGCGCAGCACCTGCGCGGCCCGCGTTTCGCCCTCCGGTGTGAGGGCGATCGTGCCATAGAATTCATGCTCCAGCAGCCCAGCCTCTTTGAGCGCGCCGACCGCGCGGTTGACGCTGGGCTTAGATACCTTCAGCGACGATGCAATATCCGTCACGCGCACCTCGCCGCCCTTTCGGTGCAGAATGAAAATCATCTCAAGATAATCTTCCAACGAGGCAGAAATATCATCCATTGCCGTGCTCCTTTCCACACTCCTGCGGGCACTCTCCGCAGCAAGCGCAACCGGCTCCAGAACAGCCTGTGCAGCCGGAGCACCCAGAACAGCCGCAGCCGCCCTTTCCACGTGCCTGGCGCACTTTTTGATATAGCATCACGCCCACAGCGCAGGCGGCCAACACCGCAATCAGCACATCGGCGATCCATCCCAATCGGAACACACCCTCACCTTTTTAAAATACCAGCATCAACAGCCGGCCAAGCTGATACACCACAAACGTGACCAGATAGGCGACCACCGCTTGAAAACCCAAGGCAAACACTGTCCACTTGCCGGAATTCATCTCGCGGCGGATTGTCGTCACAGCGGCGATGCAGGGGATGAACAGAAGCGCAAAGGTCATAAACGCATATGCGCCCGCCGGGGAATAAACCGCCTGCAAAGCAGCCGTCAACCCGGCTCCGCTCGCCCCGTAAAGGATGCCGAGGGAGCTTACCACCTGCTCGCGCGCGATCAGGCCGCTTAAAAGGGAGACGCTGGAGCGCCAATCCCCAAAGCCCAGCGGCTGAAACACAGGCGCAATTGCCGTGCCGATCACGCCGAGGATGCTTTGCGAACTATCCTGCACATGGTGAAAAGAGAAATCAAAATATTGCAGCGCCCACACAACAACGCTCGCGCCAAGCAGCACAGTGCCCGCCTTTGTCAAAAAATCCTTAAGCTTTTCCCACACATGCATGGTGAGCGTTTTGGCGGTGGGCAACCGGTAAGGCGGCAGTTCCATTACAAAAGGGGCGTGCCCACCTTTGAGAACGGTTTTTTGCAGAAGGAATGCACACAAAATCGCCACCACCAGGCCGAGCAAATAGATCGAGCATACGGCAAGCCCGCTCGACGCGCTGAAAAACGCCGCAATAAATAACGAATAGATCGGCATTTTGGCACTACACGACATAAAAGGAATGAGCATGATCGTCAGGCGGCGGTCCTTTTCATTCTCCAGCGTGCGCGAGCTCATCACAGCGGGCACGGAGCACCCAAACCCCATCAGCATTGGAACAAATGATTTGCCGGAAAGGCCGATCACATGCAGCGCACGATCCATAATAAAGGCCGCGCGCGCCATATAGCCGCTATCCTCCAAAATGGAGAGGAAGAAAAACAGCAGCAATATCTGCGGCAAAAAGGCAAGCACCGCACCCAGGCCCGCGATGACGCCGTCACAGACAAGGCCCGTGGCCCAATCCGCAGCGCCAATTCCGGTGAGCAGGCCGCGCACTGCCTGCGCCAGTGTTCCATTAATCAAATCGCCGACGAGATCGCTCAGCCGAGGGCCGAGCGCGCCAAAGGTGATATAGAACACAGCCCCCATGATCGCGAAGAACAGCGGGATCGCAAGGTATTTATTGGTGACAATTTTATCCACCCGGTCAGATACTGTCAAGTGCCCATCCTCATGGCCTTTTTTGACGGCCTTCTGGGTAACGGAGCAGATAAACTTATATTTTTGATCCGCAATCACCATCTCACGGTCGATATGATCCGTTTCCAGCTCACGCACGATTGATTCCAAGCAGCTGAGCTGTGTATCGCTCAAATCCAGCTTTTCGAGCGTGGGCGCATCCCCTTCAATGAGCTTCACGGCTGACCAGCGCAGGGGAAGATCGTGCTTTTTACAATTCTCCCGAATCAAATCTTCAATCAGCTGCACCGCCTGGCGCACCGCGCCGGTATAGAGATCGGGCGGCTGGCCTAAATTGCAGTGGCGGTCCAGATGCGTATTGCTCGTTGCGTGAATTACTTCGTGCTCCGCCGTATGAATCAGCTTATGTACCCCGGTGCCCCGGCTGGCGGAAATCGGCACGACCGTAATGCCCAGCAGCGCGCTCAGCAAAGGGTAGTCGATCGTGTCGCCGCGCTTCTCCAGCATATCCACCATATTTAACGCGATCACCATCGGGCGGCCAAGCTCCGCGATCTGAAGGGAAAGGTAGAGGTTGCGCTCCAGATTCGTCGCGTCTACAATATCAATAATCAAATCCGGTTTCTCATCAATCAGATAATTCCGGGTGACAATCTCCTCCATGGAATAGGGGGAGAGGGAATAAATCCCGGGGAGGTCAACAATCGAGGCGTCCGCTTCGCTGCCAATGACCTTGCCCTCCTTTTTTTCAACCGTAACACCGGGCCAATTGCCGACATATTGATTGCTGCCTGTCACCGCATTAAAAAGCGTCGTTTTCCCGCAGTTGGGATTCCCCGCGAGCGCATAGCGATAGCTCATCCTTCAAACCATCCTTTTTGCAAAATCACTCTGAAACCTCAACCCGGATATTTTGCGCTTCCGACTTGCGGATGCTCAACTCATACCCTCTCACATTAATTTCAATTGGATCCCCCATCGGGGCTGTTTTCCGCATGACGATCACCGCGCCGGGCGTGATCCCCATATCAATAATGTGGCGGCGCACCGCACCCGTGCTGCCAAGCCCTGTCACAACGCCTTTTTCCCCAGGGCGAAGCCGGTCAACTGTTTTCAGCATCAAACACCGATCCCTTCACACTCATTTGGATATTTTGCCTGTTTACAGCGCCATAAGGCGTGAAAGGGCAAACTGCTGCTCCTCATTCAAAAAGGCCCGCCTCCCTACAGAGGAAACCTGATTTCGAAATTGTTAGCCACGGCTAAATTATAATATAGCGGAACCCTCTTTGTCAATTTATTTTATACTCTGGAGCAAAATAAAAGGTTCTAATAATTGGACAATCTGCAAAAATGCGTTGAAAAGTGTGTTCTAATCTGCGTTTACAGGTTCCGCTTTTGAAAACGCGGTTGACGGAAATACGATTTCGTATTATTATATGAACGTTAGATTGTGTTTATGGATTGCTGTTTTTGTGCAATTTGTTTGTTTTCATCAGAGATGAGGAGTGTGCGCCTTGAAGGGAATCATTTTAGCTGGAGGATCCGGCACCCGGCTTTACCCTTTGACAATGGTCACCAGTAAGCAGCTGCTTCCGGTCTATGATAAGCCAATGATTTATTATCCGCTGTCGATCCTGATGCTCGCTGGTATTCGGGAAATTCTGATTATTTCTACACCTGAGGATACGCCGAAATTTGAAGCGCTTATGGGCACGGGGAAGCAATTCGGCCTTAAGCTTTCCTACGCTGTGCAGGACAAGCCGAACGGCCTTGCGCAGGCTTTTGTCATCGGAGAAGATTTTATTGGAGACGACAGCGTTGCCATGATCCTTGGAGATAATATTTTTTATGGCAACGGTCTAGGCCATTTGCTTCGCCAAGCGGCCATCAATCCGGGGCGTGCCACGATTTTCGGCTACTATGTGGATGATCCAAGCGCTTTCGGCGTGGTGGAATTTAACGCAAAAGGCGAGCCGACCTCTATTGAGGAAAAACCGAAGGAGCCAAAATCAAACTATGCTGTGACCGGGCTTTACTTTTATGATAACCGCGTTGTGGAATTTGCAAAGGCGCTTCAGCCCAGCGCCCGCGGAGAATATGAGATTACGGATATTAATCGCAAATACCTGGAGCTGGGCGACCTTGACGTCCGCTTCCTTGGCCGCGGCTTTGCCTGGCTGGATACAGGCACGGTGGACGCCCTGATGGATGCCGCCCACTTCATCCGCACGGTTGAAAAGCTGCAAGGGATCAAAATTTGTTCCCCAGAGGAGATCGCCTATAACAAACGATGGATCACCAAAAAGGCGCTGATCTCATCTGCTGAGAAATATGGAAAATCAACCTATGGGCAGCACCTGCGCCGAGTGGCGGAGGGCAAAATCCTGTATGAAAATGCGCCGGGCAAACGTGCGCGCCGCTGGGGCTCAGATGACGACGACCCGATGATTCATGCTCTTGATTGAGCCATCGTTTATTTTCAGCGAAGTATTTTTATGAAAGACGGGGCTATGTATGAACGTCATACAAACCAAAATTGAAGGCGCTTTTTTGATTGAGCCCGACGTATTCGGAGACAATCGGGGTTGGTTTATGGAATCCTATTCCTATGAAAAATACGCTGCCTGCGGCATTCAGGTTCGTTTTGTGCAGGACAACCGTTCCCGCACTCAGCACAAGGGCACCATCCGCGGGCTGCACTGTCAGACAAACCCAAAAGCGCAGAGCAAACTGCTAACGTGTACGCGCGGCGCGCTGCTGGATGTTGCCGTTGATATTCGACACGGCTCCCCTTCCTACCTGAAGTGGATCGGCGTCGAACTGACAGAGGAAAATAAAAAGCAAATTTTTATCCCAAAAGGCTGTCTGCACGGCTTTTTGACCTTGACCGATGATGTAGAGGTGGAATACAAGGTGGATGAGTATTACGCGCCGGAAAATGACCGGAGCATCCGCTTTGACGATCCGGCGCTCGGCGTCCTTTGGGGGCTGCAACATCCGATACTATCTGCCAAAGATCAAAACGCTCCTTTGCTGGCCGAGAGTGATGTGCGTTTTATTTATCCACTGTAAAGCCCTTTTTCAAACAGAATGCATGCGATGGAGCAGCGTTTTCGCCGCTCCTTTTCTCCTATTTTTGGATGGGTTAAATTGTCATTTTTTGAATAAATGCTATTAAAAATGGGCAACAAAAGCCCGTAAAATGCTAGAATTGCGATTTGCTTTTGTTGTTTTTTCCCCGCGCACCACCCAGAAGGCGCGGGAAAAACCGGAATGGACCGCAAGGCGGCTGCCGCCCTGCGGGCACAGGTTCCTAATCGACATATTTTAAACAATAGGAAGGACTATTTTCTATGAAGATTTTGGTAACCGGTTCCAACGGCCAGTTAGGTTACGACGTGCTCAAAGAACTCCACCGGCGTAAAATCCCCTGCCGCGGGATTGATCGAGAGGAGTGCGATATCACGAATATGCCGCAGGTCATGCATTGGGTCGAAACCTACCAGCCAGACGCTGTGATCCACTGCGCGGCCTATACCAACGTCAACCGTGCTGAAACGGAGCAGACGCTTTGCATGGATATCAATTACCGAGGCAGCGCAAACATTGCCGCGGCGGCCAATAAAACGGGCGCAAAGCTTATTTATATCAGCACGGATTATGTGTTTGGCGCCTCCGGAGAGCAGCCGCTCGGCATCTATGAAGCCAAAAATCCACTGAACACGTATGGGGAAACAAAATTGAGCGGCGAAAACAGCACGCGAATCCTATGCCCACGCTCTTTTATCGTGCGCACCTCATGGGTATTCGGCATCAACGGCTCTAACTTTGTAAAAACGATGCTTCGGCTTGGCCGGGAAAAAGAAGAGATTTCCGTGGTAAGCGATCAGATAGGCTCCCCCACCTACACGGCAGACCTTGCCCCCCTGCTGTGCGATATGGCGATGACAGAGCGCTTCGGCACCTATCACGCCACCAACGAGGGCTATTGCAGCTGGTATGAATTTGCAAGAGAAATTATGCGTCTGGGGCACCTGCCTGCAAAAATCCACCCAGTTGCCACGGCGGATTATCCCAGCCCGGCTGCCCGTCCGCTAAATTCGCGCCTTTCTAAAGAGAGCCTGGATGAAGCAGGTTTTCCGAGACTGCCACATTGGAAGGATGCTTTGCAGCGGTATCTATCCGAACTGGCAATTGCAGAAGAGGAAGGGGTTCTCAAGGCCTTTTAAGCGATCCACCTAGATGCTCTATACCATCGAAAAGATAGCAACTTTATGCAGGATAAAAATAAAAAGGCGCTGTTGCAAAGCATTGTGCAACAGCGCTTTTTTATTTTTAAATCATTTTAGTCAATGACAGAATTCTGCTCTTCCTCTGCCCTGTCATCTTTCATCCCGATGCGCATTCGGTAGCAGAAATCCATGCGGAAAATTTCATCCTCAAAAATCTCATGCACTTTTTTCTCAAAACGGGACACGCAAAGCTTGACGATCTCCGGCTCCATGCGCAGCATGGTTTGCAGGCTCCCCTGGCTGAGCGCAAGGTTGATGAAACGGCGTGCGTCACACTCCTCCGTATTCGAAAAAACAATCTCACGGGTGTAGCCAAAAAATCCGCTTTCTTGAATACGGGATAAATGCTCGCTTTTCTCCCAACGTAAAAAGCTATCTGCATAATCCTTGGTAGCGCTCGCAAGCTCCTGAATCCTGCGTTGCAGGTCGTTATAAGCTTCCTCTGCCCTGCGGTCGCACACAGGCGGCCAGTCGCAGTCGTAGGTGGCAAAAATACCGCCGGGCTTTAAAATGCGATTTACCTCCTGCAACGTTTCCTCCGGCTCCATCCAGTGAAAAGACTGGGAGCAGGTCACCAAATCAGCGCATTCCGGCGCAAGGCCCGTTTCATGGGCAAAGGCATTGACAAAGCGGATATTTTGCTTCGGCACACGATGCTCCTGCGCATAAGCAATCATATCCGGGCTTGGTTCCACGCCGATTACCTCAGCCGCGGCGGTTCCCCACAGGCGGGTGGAAAGCCCCGTTCCACAGCCCAGGTCTACGACCGTTTGCGGAAAATACCCCAAATAGTTAATCAGGCAGTCCACGACAAAGCGTGGGCCGCGCGGTCGCGCCATGTGGTAGACATCCGCATAGCCCATAAAGCGCTCTGCGTTTTTTGAAACATCCATCATTGTAAGACCCCTTTACATCCTCTTTTTCATTCCAAATAATATTGCAACAGCGCGAATCATACAAAAAACACATTTTCAGCATGCATTGTAACGGGATGCACGCTTGGCCTTCTATATGAATCCTTTGCTGTGTTGGGCAACTTTCCAGGCTGTTGGACACCGATTTTTTACAAATAATAGCTGTCATTCCGTGGTATCTTCCACAAACGGTCAAACAAGGCATATCAGATACACAATTTATGAATCATCTATGGGGATATTATAGTCTAAGAACCCCCTACACGCAAGAGCATCTACAAAATCTTTCTCGCCGGAAACGACGCTCTATAAAGCGAGGCTTCTTTATACGAATTTCACGGAGCGGAGGCCTTCTTAACTACTTCTTAATGCGAAATATGCTATCATAATGCAAAAGTAAGGAAAGTAGGGATCGCCGTGTAGTAAACTCCTCCAGCAAAACATTCCATTCAAAAACAAAACTGATTCAAACCACAAAGAGGTTATCCAGTATGAAAATGAAGGAATACGGTTCTGAAAATCATCCCACTATTTTGCTCCTATGTAAAAAGGAGCCTAAAAATGAAGGATGGAATTCTCTGATTCACGCACTTGAGGAACAATATCATATTCTTCTTCCCTCTCTAAACGATACATACCAGATGCAAACCCAATATGCCAAAGCACTGCATGATATCACACAATACGTTAGCACCCATTACGCAGGGCGAATTTATGCCGTTTATGGGTTATCCGACAGTTGCGGACTTCTGCTGGCAATGCTCCGGCAAGGTAAAATACACTCTAGCAAAACGATCATAGAATCGGATGGATGTCCACCCGGATACTTTGCCTTTTCCCTTCTTCCCCCTAAGTCTTATTCAGAAAGGAGCTTTGACTTGCGATGAAAAAAACGGTTTTTGCCGGCTCGGCCACCGCTCTTGTCACTCCCATGAAAGAAGATCTGTCTATTGATTTTGACCTGTTCGGCACGCTGATTCAGGAGCAAATACGCCACGGCACGGATGCGCTTGTCGTTGCCGGAACCACTGGTGAAAGTGCAACTCTTACGGATGAAGAGCATATTGAGCTGATCCGATTTGCCGTCAAGGCTGCCAAGGGCCGCGTTCCGGTCATCGCGGGTGCGGGCAGCAATAGCACAGCCCACGCCCTCCTGCTCACCAAAGCGGCGGAAAAAGCGGGAGCGGATGCGTTGTTGCATGTTACTCCATATTACAATAAAACTTCTCAACGCGGGCTGATCGCACATTTTTCTGCCTGCGCTGCTGCAACAACGCTCCCGATCATCCTATATAACGTCCCTTCACGAACAGGTGTCAATATTCTACCTGAAACCTATGAAAAGCTAGCGCAGCTCGACAACATCGTTGCCACGAAAGAAGCTAGCGGAAATTTTTCACAAATGGCCAAAATTGCCTCCGTCTGTGGCGACAGTCTCGCAATCTATTCCGGCAACGACGATCAGATTACATCGGCGCTCGCATTGGGCGCGAAGGGCGTTATTTCAGTGCTTGCAAATCTTGTGCCGGGAGAGGTTCACAGCCTCTGCCAGGCCTTCTTCGACGGCAACGCCGCGCTGAGCGATTCCATGCAGCTAAAGTATTTGGAGCTAATCGAGCGCCTCTTCAGCGATGTAAACCCTATCCCCGTGAAACAGGCACTCTGCTATATGGGAATCCCGGTTGGTAGATGTCGCCTGCCTCTCTGTGAAATGGACGATATCGCCGCGGAGCGGCTGCTCGCTACCCTGCAAAAATATGAGCTATGCAATTCAGATGAAACGCACCGGGCAGGGAGCGTGACTGTACATCATCTCCCAGTTGGCCTTCTCTGGAACATGATCGCCCTTTAACCCCTCTGTACGCCCTGTGTTTCACCGCCATGCGGTAGCTGAAACTTCTTCTGCGGGACGCCCTGTTCCCTTTTTTAATCAGGCTGCAAGGCTTCTTTTCGCTCAGCCTCAATTTGGTGCGCCAAAGCTTGCGTCGGCTCCAAGTAAGTCTCCGATCCAGAATTATCAATCACGATAAGCTCTGGTATGCTCTCCGGAGGGTTAAAATTCCGGCTGCCGACATAGTCCTCCCAATGTGCCAGTTTCCAAGTATCCCGCTCGGAGGCGCGCATCTGCATCCGTTTTCGGCAAACCTCCAGATCCGTATGCACCCAAACCACCTGAAGCCGGGCGCCCATCTCCGCCAGCCTTCGACGCATCTCCTCCAGCCATACAGGATTGCGCACCTCACGGGTAAAGGGCGCATTAACGAGCACGCAGTGGTTGAATTCCAGCGCCTCAAAGGCGATCTGGAGGATTGCGTCATATTCATAATTGCGTATATTCTGCTCAAAAAAGGCAGAGCTGCGATCAAACGGCTCGCCAGCGGCCTGAAAAATCCGGCGGGATAAAACAATGACGCTATCCTTATCAAGGTAAACACAGTTTTGCAGCATACTGGCTAACTGCTTGGCAATAAAGGTTTTTCCGCTGGCGGGTGGCGAGGTCACTAAAAGAAATGTTTTCATTGTACACGCCCTTTCGTATCCAACGCGGTATGAACTTAGTATACGACGCCAGGCGCAAATCAAACCAACGCTATGGAAAAAAGTACCCGCCGGCTCAAGCATGCCGGCGGGTGCCATTTTATTTTTTATTACGAAGCAAAGCCAATCGGTCCCATAGGATCAAAGAGATGTAACCAGCTTGCCGCACACACTTGGCCGGCGGCTATTTTTTATTACGAAGCGCAGCGAGTAACAAAACAGGGCCTGCCTTCATTGCGGGGATCTAAGAGATGCATAACGCCTATGAGAGCGCGCAGCTACCGGCTATTTTTTATTACGAAGCAAAGCGAGTAACAAAGCAAAGCCTGCCGTAACCACATAGATCATAGAGATACACATTGCCTACGAGAACAGGCGGCTCCTTACTATTTTTATAACATCTATGGATGCATCGCACGGTATTTTTTCTGCGTGGCGATCCCTCCCCGGATATGGCGCTGAGCTTTGTTAACATCGAGCACCTCCCGCACCTCCTGATAGAGCTGCGGATTCACCCGGCGCAGGCGTTCTGACACATCCATATGTACGGTAGATTTACTGATTCCGAACTCCTTTGCCGCCGCCCGTACCGTCGCCTTGTGCGCAATGATATATTCGCCGAGTTCTACGGCTCTTTCTTCCACGATACCTTTCAAGATGAGCCCCTCCGTTTTCCGTTAAAGTGAAACCTGCCTTTCTATTTCCCTCAATCTATATGCGCATACTGGGCGGATTATGTTTTCCCAAAGCGCAATTGACACCGCCCGGAAAAGGTGCTACATTGAAACAAACTCCTGATAGGAAAGGAGGCTCAGCCTTTTTTATGAAACAAGCGGAAAGCGCCCGTGCTGAATGGCTGCGGGCGATGCACAAAATTGCGTTTCCTGTGCTTTCAGCAGCAGCGGAAAACCGCCTGCATGATACCCTCCCGCTGGATAGGAAGGAGAAACAGCGCGGCGTGGCCTATCTGGAAGCCGTGGGCCGGACGATGATTGGCATTGCGCCCTGGCTGGAGCTCTCCCTCCCTCTCAGCACATCAGAGGAAGAGCGCGCTTTGCAGAAGCAATACCGGGCTTTCGCCCGCAAAGCGCTCGCCAACATCTGTAATCCTTGCGCAGCGGATTACTGCGTATGGAATCAAACCGGCGCCCTTCTCTCGCCTGACCAGCCGCTCGTCGATGCAGCGTTTCTAGCAAGCGCCCTGCTGAAAGCGCCCACTCAACTGTTTACGATCCAACCGCCGGAGGTACGCGGGAAGCTGCTCGCCGCCTTTGAACAGGCACGCCTAATGCGCCCCGTGCGCAATAACTGGCTGCTCTTTGCCGCGACGATTGAGGCGATGCGCTATCGCTTCACTGGAATCGGCGACGGTATGCGCATTGAATACGCGCTAAGCAAACATTTTGAATGGTATAAAGGGGACGGTGCTTATGGCGATGGGGACGCATTCCACTGGGATTATTACAACAGCTTTGTCATTCAGCCGATGCTCGAGGAGGTTTCCCGCACCGCAGAGCCGCTCATTGCGGATAAGCGCTACCGTGCGCAGTTTGTAAAAAGCCTGATGCGCTATTGTGAATTGCTTGAGCGAATGATTTCACCGGACGGCTCCTATCCCTGCATGGGCCGTTCCATCGTTTACCGTACGGGGGCATTCCACGCGCTCGCCCACGCGGCGCTGAGCGGGCACCTGCCCCCTTCTCTCCCGCCTGGGCAGGTGCGCCGAGCTCTCAGCCTCGCGCTACGAAAAATGTTTTTTTCTCAGGAATTATTCGATCCAAGCGGCTTTCTGCAAAAGGGGCTTTCCGGCCTCCAGCCGGGGCTGGCGGAATCTTATATCAACACCGGCAGCCTTTATCTTTGCTCTACCATCTTTCTCCCGCTCGGCCTTTCGCCGGATGACGCCTTCTGGACGGATGCAGAACAGCCCACAACTTGGGAAAAAGCCTGGTCAGGTGCAAACCTTCCCGGCGACCACGCAATTGGATAGGCAACGGCATAAAAAGGGGCGAAATTTCCGGTTTATTGAGAAAAGGCGATGACTTTTTTATCAGTTTCGTGTATAATACAAACATCTATATTTTGAGCAGAGGGAGTCGATTCGAATGGCGATCATTCGCAAAGAAGCATATTTCAACTCTTCCACCGGTAAAAATAAAATCCACTGCATGATCTGGCAAGACGATGCGGTGAAGCCCATCGCGCTATTTCAAATTGCGCATGGTATGTCTGAGCATATTGAGCGATACGACGATTTTGCCTGTTTCCTCGCTGGGCATGGCTTTATCGTGTGCGGCAATGACCACCTGGGGCACGGAAAATCTGTCAACTCCTTGGATGATCTCGGGTATATGGACGATAAAAACGGCCATATCCGCATGGTTGATGATATGCATATCCTGCATCACATCATGCACAAGCGCTACCCTGACCTACCCTATTTTCTCTTTGGCCACAGCATGGGTTCCTTCCTTTCCCGCTCCTACGCCGCACACTTCGGCAAGGAGCTGGCAGGTGCAATCTTCTGTGGTACGGGCGAGCTTCCCGCCTCCCTGGAGGGTGTGGTATCTGCCTTCGACAAGGTGGTAGATAAAATTGGCCCGCATGCCAATGCGGATCTGCTCTTCAAAATTGGCAACGGCGTGTTCAATGCGCAGTTTAAAAACCCACGCACCAATGTTGACTGGATCAGCACAAGCGAGGAAAATCTCGACCGCTATCTCGATGATCCGCTCTGTGGATTTAACTTCAAGCTCGGCGGCACACGCGATGTAGTGCGTATTTTAATGGAGGTCAGCCGCAAGGATTGGGCGCAGAAGGTGCCTCAGGATCTGCCCATTATGCTGATCTCCGGCGCGAAAGATTCCGTTGGCTTCAACGGCAGAGGCGTTTTGGCTGTGTCGGATAATCTGGAGCTTGCAGGCAATGAGCCGACGGTGATCCTCTACCCGAACGACCGGCACGAAATCCTCAACGAAAATGACCACGAAAAGATTTATAACGATATCATGAAGTGGCTAGACGGTGTATTGGCGGCGAGGGAAGAGCAGAAAGCCTGAGAAATAAAACAATAGAATATGAAAAAATGGACGTATGCAAATGAATCTCAAAATGCATACGTCCGTTTTCTAAATTTGCTCAGTGCGAATCGGAATCAAACATCAACATATAGGGAGGTTCGCACCAAAATCAAAAGGGAATATTGGAATAAATATCCCAAATGAGAGAATTTACATCGAGTTCTCTTGCTTTTTTCTGTAAAATATGTTGTAATAGAGATGCTTAAGAGACGAAAAAATGGTTTCTTTTGCTGTCTCCGCCCACACGGGCGGAGTGGATTGAAATACGCTCTCGGGGTTGATATTTATTATTTGTTTAGAGTCTCCGCCCACACGGGCGGAGTGGATTGAAATGCGGGAGTTGGCGGGAGAAAATCTCGTTTTCCGGTCTCCGCCCACACGGGCGGAGTGGATTGAAATTTGTAATACAGAAAGGATGATCACAATGAAATGGTCTCCGCCCACACGGGCGGAGTGGATTGAAATGTTTGGTCAGGGGCAGTTTTCCCGGCATTGGTAGGGTCTCCGCCCACACGGGCGGAGTGGATTGAAATCCGGCATTGGTAGGCAGGCGGAGGGCGCGCAATTGGTCTCCGCCCACACGGGCGGAGTGGATTGAAATTCAACGTATTTGAGCGTGTCGAGGCCGTCATACTCGTCTCCGCCCACACGGGCGGAGTGGATTGAAATCGTCGAGATCCTTCGTGAATGATTTGCTTGCTGAGTCTCCGCCCACACGGGCGGAGTGGATTGAAATGCTGATGATTCCAATCGATGCCGGGATCAGCAGGAGGTCTCCGCCCACACGGGCGGAGTGGATTGAAATTCATCCGACGCGTCCCCGAAGTTAGCAGAAATCAGTCTCCGCCCACACGGGCGGAGTGGATTGAAATGTGAGAATGGCGTTGACGTTGAAAGCATGAGCGAAGGTCTCCGCCCACACGGGCGGAGTGGATTGAAATAAGTCCAGTTTTTGTTGTGAAAACACTGCCAATAGGCGTCTCCGCCCACACGGGCGGAGTGGATTGAAATCTTTGCTTGGTAAGACTTATACGATAGTGGAGCAGTCTCCGCCCACACGGGCGGAGTGGATTGAAATCGTATAACCCACATCACAAGCTGATAACCAATCAGTCTCCGCCCACACGGGCGGAGTGGATTGAAATGGCTGCGGCTGCCAAACGATATTAGCCATCCGCGTCTCCGCCCACACGGGCGGAGTGGATTGAAATCCCCTTTGATATGGGATTTGAAGCACTAAGCAGCGTCTCCGCCCACACGGGCGGAGTGGATTGAAATTGTCTATCATTAGCCCAATCCTCGTTGGTCTGGGGTCTCCGCCCACACGGGCGGAGTGGATTGAAATCTGATGATCGTATGATCGAGTGTGTTACTTATGACGTCTCCGCCCACACGGGCGGAGTGGATTGAAATCGAAAAAGACGGTCTCCAAATCAAAGTACCTGTGTCTCCGCCCACACGGGCGGAGTGGATTGAAATTAAAATCAGGTTATCGCAAGAACAATTTAGATTACGTCTCCGCCCACACGGGCGGAGTGGATTGAAATATAAAAGTTGATGAAAGCATTAAATTGCAATTAGTCTCCGCCCACACGGGCGGAGTGGATTGAATTACACTTTATACATATCAACAACTACTGATGCAATAATGTCTCCGCCCACACGGGCGGAGTGGATTGAAATTGGCCGCCCGGTTCCCCCGGCCATAATCGATTCCGTCTCCGCCCACACGGGCGGAGTGGATTGAAATATACCCAAAACAGCCGCACCCGTCCGGCGACCAGGGTCTCCGTCCACACGGGCGGAGTGGATTGAAATCGCGTTGAAAAAAGCCTATCCCAAAGCTCATCTGGTCTCCGCCCACACGGGCGGAGTGGATTGAAATCCGAAGCGCTGCTTTAGGCCGTCAACCGCCCTGTCGTCTCCGCCCACACGGGCGGAGCGGATTGAAATGAGGGCTACGGCTAGGACAATCCCGGCGCAAAATCTCCACCTTCACAAATGGCTCCTCCAAAGTTTTGGAGGAGCCATTCCTTGAAAGCTGACAGGTAGACGTCATATTTTCTATGCTATCCTTTTTCAAGAAGAAGGTTTCTCATCGGAAACAAAGCGCCACGGATTGCAGATAAAATCCGTTTGTAACTGGGAGAACCTATTTACGAGTCGGTGCTCCGCACAAATGGAATGTTAAAAGCGCCTTCTTCTTCCGCCAGCCGGAATTCGTCACAGAAGAGGTATTCCACTGGGCCGTCGCGGAATGCGGGAGCAAAAAGCCTGAAGTCGATGTATCCGGCGTGCGTTTTGAAACGCTGCGAGAGGGGCTGTGCGTCCAGATAATGCATGTGGGGCCTTATTCCGAAGAGCCTGCGTCTCTTGAGAAAATGCATACATTCCTGCGTGAAAACGGCTGTTCACTTTTAAACGACGAGACACACCGGCACCATGAAATCTATCTGTCCGACCCGCGGCGGACAGCGCCGGAGCGCTTAAAAACCGTGCTGCGGCTGCCCGTCACAAAATAAAATCGACTGCAATCAAAAAATGTGGTATCATACCCTTGTTTCGTGGTATGATACCATTTTTCAACCGATGGATGGGCAAAGGAAGTGCAAAATGGAAGTTTGGGATTTTTACACGGAAGGCCGGATTAAAACAGGAGAAACGCATCTTCGCGGAACAGCGCTCCCAAAAAATCGCTTTCATCTGGTGGTGCATGTATGGATTGTGAATGCGAAAGGAGAATATCTGATTTCGCAGCGCGCCGCAAGCAGGCCCTCCTACCCGCTGATGTGGGAATGTGTCGGCGGCTCCGTGTTGCGAGGAGAATCCAGTGTGGACGGCGCTGTGCGGGAGGTCAAGGAAGAGGTCGGTATTGATTTATCTCCTGCGGCCGGGATTTTGGTGGATTCTGAGGTGCGAAAAATTGTAAACGGCACAGTATTCAATGATATTAAAGACGTTTGGCTCTTCCCTTACGACGGGGAGATTTTGCCGGAAAACGCAACGACCGACGAGGTGGCAGATGCAAAATGGATGACAAAAAGCGAAATAAAAGAATACTACCGCTCCGGCAAGCTGGTGCCTACATTGGCTTATTTTTTTGAACGATTTTAATAGAGAGGAACGCCATACAAAATGGAACGATATACGATACGCAACGAAGAGGCATCATCCATCCCCTTGATTGCCGATCCCTATCTGCACCCCGCGGAAAATGGCTATGCCGGATTAGCGGCAGAGCGGCTTGCAAAGCTGGAAATACTGTATGAACAACTCACTGCCCAGCAGGAGACGCTCGCCAAAGAGCTCGAAGCACTCCGCCTTGCCGGAAAAATCCGCACGACAAAATTCCAGCAGCTCATGGCCAAAAAGCTCACGGATAAAAACATCATTATCCTGCTGGACACCTATGTTTTTGACTCCTCTGTGGAGGAAAAATAACCGGCTGGAAACCGCCAGACTATTTTAGAGGAACCGCTATGATGTTCATCAAACGATAAGTGGAAAGAAAGGACGATTCATCCATGAAAAAAGCAATCAAAACCGCCCTCGCGATCACCTGCGTGGGCTCGCTGCTCACCTGCGCCCTAGCGGGCTGCACCACCACAAAAAGCTATAAAGCTACGGTGGAGGGCAGCGGCTTGTTTGCAAACGACGTATCTACCGCAATGCCGCAAACGGCCGTTCATGATCTTGTATTAGAGCACTTCAGCTTCCCCCTCCCCGCTGGAAAAAACGCAAAGAAGGCGCTGTTGCTCTTCATGGATGGATGCCGTGCGGATGCGTTGCCTCTATTCGCTGATTACGGGCTGGGCGTGATGACCGCCGCGAAAGACGGAGGCCTGTACCTGACCTATGCGGGCGGCACACAAAAGTCCTTCCGCAGCGATACCGCGCCTGGTTTTTTCTCCATGCTGACTGGCCAGTGGGCGGATCAATACGGTATCACGGATAACGAGCAAAAAAAAGAAGTGGAGCCGCTGACTTGCCTGGGCGAGCTTGCGAAACAGGGCAAGGCCGTTTCCTTCCTCGTGCAGTGGCCGACGCATATCAACGTGCAATATAAGGCCGAAATCGACTGGGCCAAAGAAAATCACTATCCCTTGACGGCAAGCTCCTCCGAGAACGACCCCGCGCTCCAAAAGGAAATTTTAAAAAGTATTGCCGAAAAAGACGTTACGGCAGGCCTTTATTGCGAACCAGATAACACCGGCCACGGCATCGGCTTCTCCCCCAAAATTCCGGAGTATGCCGCCGCAGTCGTCAACACCAACGCCTATATTGAGCAGGCGATCCAAGCCGTTTATGCACGCGATACCTATGAGCAGGAGGATTGGCTGATTCTCATAACGACAGACCACGGCGGGCACGGAAAAAACCACTATCAGGCAACGGCTGTGGAGCGCCTGACTTGGATGGCAATCAATAAGAAGGTGGATTGCAGCAAATATCTTGAGGAAGGCTTTGATTTGAAATAAAAAGATAGCCGTGACCCTTCCTCTTTCATAAACAGTATATCGCTCTTTGGGATGCGGGTTACGCCAGATCTTGCATTAGAGAAAGGCAGTTGCAAAACACAAAATTTGCAACTGCCTCTTTGTATCCCTTTTTGTGCTGCTTTTTAAGAACCTCCGGAAATCACCGATTGAATAAACTGTGATAAATAATTCCCCGCCAAAGACACAATTACCTTGGACGTAAGTTCCTTAGCCCCATTCTTAATTAACTCAATTAACTTAGAGACATTTTTATTTTTTATAGGCTTCAGCAAACTTTTAACGGTTCTTGCCTCCTGACCGTCGGGATGTATTTGTTTAAGAAGGGCTTGAATCTCCTTTTCCAGCTGATTCCAGTCAGGGTTATCCAAAAAGCTATTGGGAGACGGAGATACCGTGATATGTATTTCGTTTCCATTCTTGATAACTTTATCAAATACTGATCCTGTTATTACGCTACCATGCAGATCAATTTCCATGATATTCATCCCCATTTTTTGTGACAGGGCCAAATATGGACCCTGACACCTGGCTTCCCTGCATATTTACTATAATTGGTTGCTCATTATATTTACCATTGGCGCAGTCCCGAATAATAGATACTACCCGATCCATAAATGGTATATCACTTCCTACAAAAGAAAGCGTCGTTCCCGCATTCATCGTAATATTTAAATACTTACTTCTTTTATTATATTGCACTTCTTGATACCAATTGTAAATTAATATGCATCCCAAAATAAGAGGTATAAGCCCAATGATAACAACTGATAGTACGAGGCCGATTAAAATCATTAATATTGCCACTTTGGGAAACTCCGGCGTTGGTAGCGGGCCTACGGACACCTGAGAAATATTTCGTATTAATATAAAAGAGTCTCTATAAAATAATACGTCTTTCTCAATTGTAAACCCTTTTTCGTGTAGTATGGGTTCCTCCTTTTTAAACAGTTTACTAATTTTAAAATCTACCATATTTAACCCTCCTTTGTCATTTATATTACACGATTCTCTAAAAAATATCTATAGTTTTACAAAAAAGGGTTATTTTCTACATTATATCAATAATCTGTATTTTGCACAAAAGTAATTATGATTATATATATATAATATCCACTAATATATGATATTATCTAATCTGCTCATAAATCTGCCGGATTTCCGCCAAAATCTCCGTATGGGTAAAATCCCTGTGATGCACCATATTAATAGAGCGAGTCATCCTAAAATTTTCAATCGGAATCACAGAGAGCGAGCCTGTATGCTCTGCATCAATGCAGGCACTGTGTGCGATGACGGATACGCCAAGGTTGGAAGCAACCAGTTCCTTGATGGTGGCAACATTGTCAATCTCCATGATCACATGAAAGCTCTTTAAACTTTCCGAGCAGCTCAGGAGATAATTTTCAAACAGCTTACGCGTGCCCGCCTGCCGTGAGCGCAAAATCAGCCTTTGACCTTTGAGCTCCTCCAGGCTCACGCTCCCCCGCCGGGCAAAGGGATGCTGCGGGGAGACGATCAGGCAGAGGTAATCCGTGTCGAGCAATACCTGCGTTAAATTTTCATCCGGAATGCTGCCTTCAACAATACCAATATCCACTTCATAGGACTTTAACATATTATAAATATTTTTTATCGTATCTGTAACGATTGTTATGCTGGTATCTGGATGAAGGTTACAATAGGTGGCCATGACACGCGGCACCAGGTTCTCCTCAGCGGTAGGCGTAATCCCCACGGTGAATCGAGAAAGGCCGTTGCGATAATCCTCCAGGCTTTGAATCACATTGTTCTCCAACGCCTGCATCCGGCGTGCATATTTGACAAGAATGCCGCCCTCCGGCGTTAATTTAAGCTGTTTCGTGCTCCGGTAAAAAACCGGCGCGCCGTATTCCTGCTCAAGCTGCCGGATATGATGGCTAACGGCGGGCTGTGTCAGTGACAGCACGCGCGCCGCCTTGGTGTAACTGCCCGCCTCCATCAGCGTCAGCAGGGTGTGCAATCTCGTATCGATCATGGCGGATTTTCCTCTTTCCTAACGCTACTATTCATTTTATTTATATGATTATCAATCTTTATAATTTGATTTTATCAGAAATTATCTTTATAATCAATCCATTCGGTATGTTTCCGTTCGTTTCATGATAGCGCATACCCTATAAAAGTTCGCATGTCAAACCGTCTTTCCATTTCAAAAAGACGGCTCCGGTTTTAGGCCGCAAGCAGGCTGCGGCTATTTTTACGTTGAGAGGGAGTGGAAGGTTGCATGGCTGCTTTTCTGCTGCAACAAGGGGAATATCTGCTGCGCATCCTCATCGGTGCAATCTGCGGGGCGGCAATCGGATATGAGCGCAAAAGCAGGATGAAAGAGGCCGGTGTGCGCACCCATTTAATCGTAGCGCTCGGCTCTACCATGATGATGCTGGTATCAAAATATGGCTTTTTCGACGTTGTCACAATGCAGGGCATCAGCCTGGACGCCTCCCGTATTGCCGCTAACATCATCACGGGCGTAAGCTTCCTGGGCGCTGGGGTCATCTTTGTGCGCAATCGTTCCATCAGCGGCCTGACCACCGCCGCCGGAATCTGGGCTACCTCTGGCGTGGGGCTTGCCATCGGCGCAGGGATGTATATCGTGGGCGTTTTTGCAACGCTGATGATTATCGTGCTCCAGGTGCTGCTGCACAAGCGCCTTTTGTTTTTGGAAGGTCCGCAGAGTGAACAGATCTCGATCACAATGGAAAGAGGGCTAGAGCCCTTTCAAATGCTGCGGGATAATCTGGAGAGCATCAACGTTCAGATTTTAGAAGTAAAAACGCAGAAGAACAAGGATGATACCGTATCGCTTGAGCTTGCCGTGCGTGTGGATCAGTCCCTAACCGTAACCGAAATTCTTGCCTGCTTTCAGGAAAACCCGTATATCCGCGCGTTGGATATTTAACGTTTTGTTTGCCGACTCAATATTCCTTTGGAGAAGCTGTGCACGAGCAGTCGTGCGCGGCTTCTTCTATTTTCCCAGGCGGGAGGAAATCCTTACCCTTTGCTTGTTTTTTCGGCTCGTTTCGATTATACTGGAATTTGATTAAAATTGTAATGGAAATGGAAGAATGCCCTCTATGAAAGCCGCATTTTACACCCTTGGCTGCAAGGTGAATCAATATGAAACACAGGCCCTATCCGAGCAGTTTCGAGCAAAAGGGTTTCAAATCGTTCCCCCAGAGGAGGAGGCGGACGTTTACCTCGTCAACTCCTGCACAGTAACCGGCACAGGCGATCAAAAATCGCGCCAGGCGGTGCGCCGTTTCAAACGGCTGCATCCGCAGAGCATCGTTGTGCTGACGGGGTGCATGCCGCAGGCCTATCCGGATCAGGCCAACACCCTTGCCCAGGCGGATATTGTCACAGGCAACCGCGATAGCGAAAAAATCCTTGACGCGATCGACGAATATCATCTCACTGGCAAGCGTATTTTTCAGGTGGCTCCCCATGAAACGGGCGAACCCTTCCACGGCGGCAGCATCTCCGGCTTTCAGGGGCACACGCGCGCCTTTGTCAAAATTCAGGATGGCTGCGACCGCTTCTGTTCCTATTGCATCATCCCCACTTCGCGCGGAAGAGTACGCTCAAAGCCGCTCGGCGAGCTGGAGGCAGAGCTTATCCGGCTTCGGGATTCGGGCTTTTTGGAGATTGTGCTCGTGGGAATCAATCTCTCCTCCTATGGGAAGGATTTCTCCCGTTCCATCTGCGATGCGGTGGAACGTGCCTGCACGGTAGACGGTATCCTGCGCGTGCGCCTCGGCTCCCTGGAGCCGGATCATCTCACGCCGGAGGTAGTGGCGCGGCTTTCGAAGTGTGAAAAGCTCTGCCCACAATTCCACCTCTCTCTCCAAAGCGGCTGTGATGCAACGCTCCGCCGCATGAACCGGCATTACACCTGCGCGGAATATGAAGCGCTTTGCGGCAGCCTGCGAAGCTATTTCCCACATGCCGCGATTACGACCGATATCATGACCGGTTTCCCCGGGGAAAGCGAAGCGGAATTTGATGCTTCGCTCGCCTTCGCGCATAAAATCGGATTTGAAAAAATTCATGTATTCCCCTACTCCTCCCGTCCCGGCACAAAAGCTGCTGCCTTACCGCAATTATCCAAAGCGGTGAAGGAAGAGCGCGCCCGCCGGATGCGGGAGGCGGCGGACGACATGCGGCGGCGCTTTCTGACAGGCGAGATGGGCAAGCGTTTTCCCGTCCTTTTTGAAACAACCGCGCCGGACGGCTTTCTGGAGGGTTACACGCCAAACTATACGCCCGTGCGCGTATGCGCCCCAAAGGAGCTTTGTGGCACAGTCCGGGAGGTTACGATCACCGGGGTTGCCGAGGATGGCTGCACAGGGATTCTTAACAAATAAGCAAGGTTCATCTCACTATTTTATAAGGAGGTGTTTCTATGGAATTAACACCCGCACTCGCCTCCCATCTGACAAAGGCGCAATCTCACCTTACGCATCTTCCAGGCCTTTATGAACTCTACCGCACCTGCTTCGCAAGCACCTGTGAAACAACGGCAAAGCTGCTGGCCGGCGGGGAAGCATTTGTTTTCACGGGAGACATCCCCGCCATGTGGCTGCGTGACTCCAGCGCGCAAGTGCGCCACTATCTTCCCCTTGCGGGGGAGGATACGCAGCTGCAAGCCCTGCTGGAAGGGCTCATTTCGCGGCAGGCGAAATATATCTGTATCGACCCCTATGCCAACGCCTTTAATGAAAATCCGGACAACAGCCGCTGGGATGAGGACGAAACCGTTCTCACGCCGTGGACTTGGGAGAGGAAGTATGAAACGGATTCTCTGTGCTACCCGGTTTGGCTCGCATGGTCTTATTGGCAAGCAACAGGCCGCACACAGGTGTTCACGCCGCAATGGCGAGAGGCCGCCTACAAAATTCTCGACACACTGCGCACAGAGCAGAGCCACCGTGAGCAATCGCCTTACCGATTCATCCGGCCATGGGCAGTTGAACAGGGCAATGCGCGGGAAACGCTGCAAAACAACGGCCTTGGCACGCCCATAGGATATACCGGAATGACTTGGTCCGGTTTTCGGCCGTCGGACGATGCATGTGAATATCATTACCTGATTCCCGCAAACTGCTTCGCCGCAGTGATCCTCGGCGAGCTTGCTGCAATTGCGCGGGAAGCCTGGCAGGATGAGGCTTTTGCGCTGGAAGCGCTGCGCGTGCGGCGCGAAATCGTGCAAGGGATCGAAGCATACGGCATTGTCCACCACCCACGCTTTGGCAGGATATATGCCTATGAAGCGGACGGGCTAGGCCATTTCCACCTGATGGACGACGCCAATGTGCCAAGCCTTCTCTCCCTCCCCTACCTTGGCTACCTCCCGCCGGAGGATCCCGTTTACCAAAACACGAGGGCATGGCTTCTCAGCGAGGAAAATCCTTGCTATTTCCAGGGGAAAGCTGCCTGCGGCGTGGGCAGCGAGCATACCGCGGCGGGCTATGTGTGGCCAATTGCCCTTGCGATGCAGGGGCTGACGGCAAACTGTTTTGAGGAAAAGGAACGGATTATCCGTTTATTATTGGGTACAACAGCCGGATGCGGCCGGATGCATGAGAGCTTCTATGCAGACGATCCCTCCCAGTTTACTCGGCCTTGGTTCTCCTGGGCGGACAGTCTCTGCGCAGAATTGATCTATGAAACCTATCTGAAAGAAACGCTATAAAGGAGGCAATGAACATGGGTTATTTTGAAGAGCAATTTGGGATGCATGTGCAGAGCAAAACGAAAGAGAGCCAGACGGCGGTTTTTGGAGACGTGCGCATCAGTGTTTTGACCAGCCGCCTACTACGGGTGGAAACAATGAATGCTGCCAAGGCTTTCTGCGATCAGCCGACGCAGAAGGTTTGGTATCGTGATTTCGAGCAACCGCGGTTTGATGCTTCGCAGGAAGGGCAGATGCTTACCGTGCGCACGGAGCAGGCCATTTTCCACTATAACCTGCGCAGAAAGAGAATGGAGAGCATCACCCTGCGGGGCGGCAGGACGGTAACGGATTTTGAGAGCGGCAACCTGCGCGGCACGGCCCGCACGCTCGATCAATCCACCGGATCCGTTCCGCTTACCAAAGGCGTTATTTCCAAAGACGGCGTTGCAACGCTCGATGACAGCGCCTCTCTCCTTCTGCTGGAGGATGGCCGGATCACACCGCGCCAAAAGGGCGGCTCCGATCTTTATTTCTTTGCCTATGGGCATGATTACCGCGGCTGCATCCGTGACCTGTTCCGCCTGACGGGGCCGGTTCCGCTCGTTCCGCGCTGGTGCCTGGGCAACTGGTGGAGCCGGTATAAAGCGTATTCCCAAGAGGAATACACCACCCTAATGCAGCGCTTTATTGATGAAAAAATCCCGATCACTGTGGCAACCATCGATATGGATTGGCATTGGACAGATGTGAAACGCCGTTTTGGCAAAGGACCCTCGCGGCGTTCCTCCCATTCTTCCCCAGTGGATGCTTGGTTTGACGCCATGTCCAACGGCGGATGGACGGGCTACAGCTGGAATACAGAGCTGTTCCCAGATTATCGCGCCTTCCTTTGCTGGCTCAAGGAACAAAATTTCCACACAACGCTCAACATCCATCCCGCAGGCGGCGTGCGCAGCTTTGAGGATTGTTACAAAACGATGGCCGAGGCAATGGGGATCGACCCGGCTTCCGGCGATCCTGTTGAATTTGACATTACAGATCCAAAATTCATTGAGGCCTATTTCCAGTGCCTCCACCACCCCTATGAACAGGAAGGTGTGGATTTCTGGTGGATCGACTGGCAGCAGGGTAGTCAATCCAAAATCAAGGGCCTTGACCCGCTCTGGGCTCTGAATCACTACCACTATCTCGATAACCGCCGCGGAAATCGGCGTCCGCTGATCCTTTCCCGCTATGCGGAGATTGGCAGCCATCGCTATCCGCTTGGCTTTTCGGGCGATTCGAAAATCAGCTGGGAGGTGCTCGACTTCCAGCCATATTTTACCGCCAATGCATCCAATGCGGGTTATACTTGGTGGAGCCACGATATCGGCGGCCATCATCAGGGCGAGAAAGACGACGAGCTTTATCTCAGGTGGGTGCAGCTTGGCGTATTCAGCCCGATCATGCGGCTGCATTCCACAAGCAACCCCTTTATGGGCAAAGAGCCATGGAATTACCGCTGGGATGTATACGCCCTCTCGAAGGAATATCTGCGCCTGCGCCATCGGCTAATCCCCTATCTCTACACCATGAATTGGCGCACCCACAGCGAGGGGCGCGCACTGTGCGAGCCAATGTATTACGAATGGCCGGAGCATGCGGAGGCATATACCGTGCCAAATGAATTCCTGTTTGGCAGCGAGCTGATTGTTGCGCCCATCACCCAGCCGGTAGATTCCAAAACCAATCTTGCAGGCGTGCGCGTCTGGCTGCCGCGCGGCCGCTGGACGGATCTTTTCACAAAGCGTATTTATGAGGGCGGGCGGTTTATCACCATGTACCGCGGTGTAGAAAGCATTCCCGTCCTCGCCAAAGAGGGCGCAATCATTCCCATGAGCACGCAGGGCGAACAGAATGACTGGAAGAACCCAGCGAAGCTCGATCTGATGATTTTCCGGGGCAACAACAGTTTCACCCTCTATGAGGATGATGGTGAAACAAACGATTTTGAACAGGGATGCTATGCAAAAACCACCTTCCGGATGAAAGAGGGCGGAGGGGATCTGCTCTTCACCGTGCTGCCCGCCCAGGGGGAACCGTCGCTTCTGCCCACCAAGCGGGAGCTGCGCCTGATCTTTGCTGATCTTTCCGGCTGCGGAGAAATAAAGGCTGAGCGCAACGGCGCTTTGATCCATTGTGAGCCTGTATTGGAAAACGGGGAGCTTTGCCTCCTGATTCCCGATTTGCGCCCCTCAGACCGGCTGGATCTCACGCTCAAGCAGATCGTCCGGCGTGGCAATGCCGACCAGAGCCAAGAGCTAATTACCCTGATTTCAAAATTCCAGGCAAGCTTTTCCTGGAAAAGCAACACATTCTCCGCCTTCCTCAAGGACCCAAATCGAAAAATCCCGGCAGGCGCCCCATTTGAAGGCCCTATCCGGGAAATTCTCGAATTAAAATAATGGATAAAAAGCATTCGCTATCAAAACGGATTTTTCGTGTAGTGCATGCGTTCCATACAGTTTGCGCAAATATAGCGCCTGCCGATCCGTTTTAAGTTCTCTGTGCCATAGCAATATGCGCAGCGCGGCGAATCTGATGTTAGCACAATCTCGCCGGCATTGTTGATTCTTACAGTCAGTTGGTCGCCCGGCTTCAATTTTAAAAGATCCCGCAGCTCTTGCGGCAGCGCGATCCTTCCCATTTCGTCGATTGGCCTTTTCGTCGCAGTAAAAACGTACAACCGCATGCACCCCTCTCAATTCTGTGATAAATTTTTGCCGGGCATTTCACACCAATGGTGCAAAATGCCCGGTTCTTGTGAAAAGCGGATACACTCCTGGAACAATAAGCCTCTTGTAACGGTAAATCAGAGACATTTATTCCGCATTTTCACAATTTCGCCCTTCATAGGCGGTAAGTGATTGTAAAAATTGGTATATTATTCCCCGCTCTCAATTATACTCCTTTTGTTTAAAAAATTTGTCGAAATATAGAATAATAAATCTGATATCATCAAAAAAATTGCCGTAATTTTTGAGAGCTTCCATCCAGTGTTTTGAAAGGCCTGATTTTTAATCATTGGAAAAGTGAAGCTTTCAAAAGGGCCTGATGCGCTATTCCCCAGGAGTTTTCTGTTTTCCGGTCAGGCAGAGCGGAAAATTAACATTGCAAAGAACTTCTGCCACGCAGAGAAAGGATGGTCATACGCTTGAAAATTGGTTCTATCACACTCGCATCTGCCGCTGCACTCGCACCGATGGCCGGGGTGGCAGACCGCGCCTTTCGCGAGCTCTGTGTCCGTTTTGGTGCGGCCTATGTCGTTGGTGAAATGGTGAGCGCCAAAGGCATTACAATGGGTGACCGAAAGAGCGCCGAGCTCCTCTCCCTATCGGAGGCGGAACGCCCCGCAGCGATCCAGCTCTTTGGCGACGATCCTTCCATCATGGCAGAAGCCGCCCAAAAAGCGCTTTTCTACCGCCCACAGGCAATTGATATCAACATGGGCTGCCCTGCGCCGAAAGTCGTGCGCAGCGGGGGCGGCTCTTCCCTTATGCGCCGCCCGGAAACGGCTCAGGCGGTCGTAGAAGCAGCCGTGCGGGCCGTTGATATCCCGGTAACGGTAAAAATCCGTGCCGGTTGGGAGGAAAAGGAGAAAAACGCCGTAGAGATTGCAAAGCGTTGCGAGGCGGCTGGGGCTGCGGCGATTACGGTTCATGGCCGCACCCGCGAGCAGATGTATGCCCCGCCCGTTGATCTGGAGATCATCCGGCAGGTAAAGCAGGCTGTTTCCATCCCCGTCATCGGCAATGGCGACGTCTGCGATGCCAAAAGCGCAGCACAGATGCTGGAGGAAACAGGCTGCGACCTCGTTATGGTCGGGCGCGGCGCATTGGGCAGGCCATGGATCTTTGCTCAAATAAGCGCATATCTAAAAACAGGGGTGCTTCTCCCCGATCCTCCGGTGGCGGAGCGGATGCACATTATGATCGAGCACATTCACACATTGTGCAAATACAAAGGCACGCGCACCGGCATGCTACAGGCACGCACACATGCGGCTTGGTATATGAAGGGCCTGCACGGAGCGGCAGCCTACCGCCGTGAAATCGGCGCACTGGAAAGCATGGAGCAGCTTGAACTACTCGCCTGCAAGGTGATCCGCAGCCAAGAGGAACTGACTTTGACGGAATAGCGGTTCTGTGGTATACTCCTCTCACAACGAAAGAATCAGGCAAAACGAAAGGATTGGATCCATGGCAAACAAGATAAAAATTACAGTCGACAGCACCTGCGATATGACGCCGGAGCTGTGCAGGCAATACGACGTGACAAAAATCCCCCTGAGCATCTTGCTCGGCGCGCAGGCGCATGACGACGGCATTGACATCACGCCGGATGACATCTACGCGTATTATGAGCGCACCGGCACTACGGCAAAAACAGCTGCCGTCCCGCCGAGCGCTTATCTCTCCCTCTTTGAGAAATATACCAAAGAGGGCTATGAAGTAGTCCATCTAGGGTTCACGGCGAAGCTGTCCTCCTCTTTCCAAAATGCAGTGCTTGCAGCGGGCGAGTTGGAAGGCGTTTTCCCTGTGGATACCAAAAGCCTTTGCACTGGTATGGCGCTGCTCGTCATCAAAGCCTGCGAAATGCGGGATGCCGGGCTCCCGGCCAAAGAGATTGCCGAACAGATTGCCCTGCTGCGTGAAAAGGTGCATACCACCTTTATCCTCAACACACTCGATTATCTGAGCCGGGGCGGCCGATGCTCTGCTGTGACAGCCTTTGGCGCCAATTTGCTGAGCATCAAGCCGAGCATTGAAATGGTAGACGGCGCGCTGGAGGTCGGCAAAAAATACCGTGGGAAAATTGAAACAGTCTACGGCCAGTATATTCGAGACCAGCTTTCCGATCCGGACAAGCTCGATTTGAGCCGGGCGTTTCTTTCGCATTCCGGCGGCGGAATTTCTGAGGAAACATTACAGGCCATGAAGAAGGAAATTTTGAGGTGCGCACCCTTTCAAGAGGTACAGATCATCCGAGCGGGCTGTACGATTTCCGCACACTGTGGGCCTAAAACCGCCACGGTTATGTTTATGGAAAAATAAAGAATTTACATACAGCATATTTCAATGCAATATTTCACAAATAATATCAATGAACGGAGTGCAACGCCACGGTGTTGCACTCCGCCTTCTTTTTACAAAACTTTAATCTTTTTTATTATGGCGGGAATACTTGAAATCGATCACATTTCGCGTTAACATGGACAAGATCACGATTAAAAAGGAGGAATAGTTTCGCCTATGGCATCACAAAAAAAATTATGCGTCCGGTCGGATGGAAGCTTCAAGGTGATGCAAATTGCCGATTTGCAGGAGATTCCCGCCATTTCGCCTGATACGCTCAAGCTCATGAACGCTGCGCTTGACCGGGAAAAGCCAGATCTTGTCGTCTTTACAGGAGATCAGATCAAAGGCTACGGCATCACCTTCCGGGGCGGCGACCGCAAGAAAAAGGTGGAGGATACCCTGCACCGGCTGCTGGAGCCAGTGGTCAGACGTAATATTCCCTTTGCCCCGCTCTTTGGTAATCACGACGGGCAGGTGGGCTGCACTAACCAGGAGCAGATGCAGATTTATCAGCGTTATGAGCAATGCGTTGGCATGGACGACCCGGCATTACCCGGCTGCGGCACCTATGATCTGCCCATTTATTCCAACGATGGGCGAAAAATTCTTTTTAACCTTTATCTCATCGATTCACACGGTAGCGCGAAGGGTGGCGGCTATGCGCCGGTTGATCCGAAGCAGATTGAATGGTATCGCGCAACGCGCGACCGCCTCACGCAGGAAAACAACGGCGAGCCGGTTCCCTCCCTTGTATTCCAGCACATCCCCGTGCCAGAGTATTACAACGTGCTTTTACAGGTGCCGCACAAAACGCCCGGCGCGGTGCGTGCTTACCGCACGCACAAAAATGAATCCTATATCTTGAATCCGGACATGGTGGATGCAGGCGGCTTCATGCGGGAATCCCCTGCGATTCCGGATATTAACACGGGGGAATTCGACGCGATTGCGGAGAAAGGCGACGTGATGGCTATGTTCGTCGGGCATGACCATATCAACAGCTTTGTCGGCCACTATCAAAACGTCGATCTCGTATACACACCAGGCAGCGGCTTCAATGTTTACGGCCCCGGCGTGGAACGGGCGGTGCGTGTGATCGAGCTGAATGAAAACCAGCCGCACGCCTATGAGAGCCATACGCTCAGCTATGAAGAGCTGTTCGGCAAAAAGGTTTCAAACCCTGTTAAGGACTTTTTCTACGTCCATTCCCCGACGACGCCAGAGGCAGCTGTCCCGTTGATTCTCAAAACGCTGGGCGTGGTCACCGCTTCAGTAGCCTTCATCGTCCTATTGAAAAAGTTTCTATCATAGATCGTTCCTCCGTGGAGTACCGGAATGAAAAATCAATGCTATCTTGCAGCAGAAAGGAACTATATATGAGCGATTCCAAAACAAACGCAAATGGCCACAGCTTTACTTCAAAGCATGCAGAGCTGTGGAAATTCATCAAGTTTTCCTTTGCAGGCGGCCTGTCTACGATCGTTGAGCTGGTCATCCACTATATTTTGCAGGCCTGGGTGTTTCAGCCGCTCAACGACGGCCCGTTTCAATTTTGGATTTTTCCCTTTGAGGGCAAGGGTTACATGTGGGCTTTTATCGTTTCCACCTCTATCGGCTATGCCATCGCCTTTGTGCTCAACCGCAAAGTGACCTTCCAGGCGGATGCAAACCCGACGCTGAGCATCATTCTCTACATCCTGATGGTTTTGTTTACGATCTGCGCAACCACCTTGATCGGCAACGCGGTCATCACATTTTTCACACAGCGCGGCATGGCCACCTTCGGTGACATCATCGGAAAGCCGTTCGCCGCTCTCCTTGCAACTGTATGGACCTACCCCTGCAATCGCTTCCTGATCCACCGCAAAAAGAAAGCGAACTGAAAATGACATAAAAACATCCAAATATGACGCAGGCGAAGCCTGACGCCTCCTCTCTGTTAAAATGAAGATGCGAACAGAGAGGGGACTTTTCTTTCTTGCCGGCCCCGTTCCTCTGGCCGACGGCCAGAAATCAAAAAAGCCAGAAAAGAGGAAACCATATGTTGATGATTTTATGGAATGGAATGCTTGCCGTGGCAGCGATCCTTTGTTTTTGGAAAGCGCACAAATGGCGAAAAAACGGGCAAACAAAAAAATCCGTAGCCCTGGCCGTGCCCGCTGCGTTGATTCCCCTGTTGTCGCTTCTCCTCTGCTTTGCCCCGCTCTCCCTGCCCAACACAATGGATCAGGCGGCAATAAAAGCGTTTTCTTTAACCGAGCAGGAGCAGCAAGAGCTCCCGAAAAAACTGGCCGAACAGGAAACTGAGGCGGAGGTGTTACCTTTTTTCTTTACGCAACGCTACCGCTTTGGCCGCGAGGAGAACGCCCTTTCCCCCACGAAGCTGGAGGTGCAGATTTCGGTTTTTGCCAGTGAAGAGGAGGCGAATGCATCCTTCGAGTTTCAACGGCAAAACGATCTGGGCAGCGCCGCCATCCGCCAAACGGAAACCGGCCGCTATTGCATTACCCAAACGAAGCTCCTGCGCGAAAGCAACGCGGAAGCAGCTTATGTCCTTGGCCCTGGTTTGACCGGGGACGGAGAAAGCCGCCTCCTGCTGCAGCAAGGGCGTGTGCTCCTCGCGCTTCGGCAACGCGGCCCGCTGCGCAACGGCGACTATACAGATATTGTTCTGAATCAATTTTGCAGCAGCGTCCCGCTTCGGGAAAAGGATGGCTGGAAGCCGCTCTGATTGGCCACATCCGCCGCGCAAAACAGCCGATTCAAAGCACAAGCTCCGCGTACATGGCGCCAGTCAGCGCTCGCAACCGCTCTGGCCCCACGAGCACCATTTCCCCGCGTGTGCCCGCGCTGACAGAAATTCGTTCCCATTTTTGTGCGGAAGCGTCGAAAAAGGTCGGGAACTTTTTCTTCATGCCCACCGGCGAGCAGCCGCCGCGCAGATAGCCCGTCACAGGCAGCAAATCCTTCATGGGGAGCATCTCCGCCTTTTTATCCCCAACCGCCTTCGCTGCCTTTTTCAAGTCGACTTCCTGATCCACCGGGATGCAGCAAACGAAATAGCCGGTTTTAGCTCCGCGCAGCACCAGGGTTTTAAACACTTGACCCGCCGGTAGCCCCAACACCGCGGCAGCGTGCGTGCCGGAGAGGTCGCTCTCATCCACCGGATACATGCGCGCCTCATAGTCAATGCCCGCCTGCTCCAACAAGCGGATTGCATTCGTCTTTTTCATGATTTCAGTCCAATCCTTTCCACGAGCCAGCCGGTTAAACCTGCCCTAAAATTTCACCGATCCTCCCATGCAGCACCAGATCGGCGCTCCCATCAAGCGGCGTTTGATCCCGGTTAATGAGCACTAATCGGTTTCCGGCATAGTAACGCACCAGTCCCGCAGCGGGATAAACCGCGAGCGAAGTTCCGCCCACGATGAAAAGATCAGCATTGGCAATGGCACGGGCAGCTCCTTCCATCGTCCGCTGATCCAGCCCCTCTTCATAGAGCACAACGTCCGGCTTAATGATCCCGCCGCACACGCAGCGTGGAATGCCATCGCTTTCCTGAATTGCCTTCACCTCATAAAACTTGCCACAGCGCATGCAGGTGTTGCGCAAAACGCTTCCATGCAGCTCATAAACCTGCTTGCTGCCCGCCGCCTGGTGCAGCCCGTCGATATTCTGGGTGACAACGGCCTTCAGCTTCCCCTCCCGCTCCCACTGGGCAAGCTTGCGGTGCGCCGCGTTGGGTTTCGCGGTCAGGCAAAGCATTTTAGCGCGGTAAAACTGAAAAAATTCCTCCGGCCGTTTCATAAAGAAGGTATGGCTCAAAATCTCCTCCGGTGGGTAATCATATTGCTGGCGGTAGAGCCCATTCGTGCTACGAAAATCCGGAATGCCGCTCTCAGTGGATACGCCCGCGCCGCCAAAAAAGACAATGCTGCCGCTCTCCCGCACCCAGTCCTTGAAAAGCCTCATTTTCTGATCCATCACAATGCCCTCCCCATAGAAAAGGACTGTTGCAAAGTGAAATATTTTGCAACAGTCCCCCTATTCTGCACATATCATGCATAATGCAACGCGCCCTTTGTGAGATATCATGAGCGCTCAAACAGGTTTCCACCTGTGCAGTCAATCGCTACCGTCAGCGGAAACTCTTTGAAATGCAGCTTTTTGACCGATTCACAGCCCAAATCCTCATAGGCGATCACATCGCAGGAATCAATGCACTTTGCCGCCAGCGCGCCAGCGCCGCCAACCGCGCAGAGATATACGGCCCCGTTTTTGCAAATCGCTTCGCACACGGCCTGGCTGCGCTCCCCTTTGCCGATCATGGCGGCAATCCCATGATCCAATAAATCAGGAGTATAAACATCCATCCGGCCGGAGGTCGTCGGCCCACAACTCCCGATCGGCAAATGAGCCGGGGCGGGTGTGGGGCCAGCATAATAGACCACCGCCCCCTCAAGCGCAAAGGGCAATGGTTCTCCCGCCTCAAGCGCCTGCGCAATCCGTTTATGCGCCGCGTCCCTTGCGGTATAAGCCGTGCCGGAAAGCAAAACACGATCGCCCGCGCGCAGGCTGGGCGCCGCCTCTTTCAGCTGTGCACAATCCAGATGATAGACTGCCATGCTGTGACACCTCTATGTATCAATCTTTCTTATTCTTCCGAAAACATACTTTCATTGGAAATCACATCGATAAACCGGCTGTAATCTATCCCGCTATCCGGCTCACGCGGACTCTGCTGTGGGGGAACAGGCTTGTCCCCCCTGTGAGGCTCCGGCGCACTTTCCTGCGGCACGGCTTCCGCCTGCTGCTGCATTTCTTCCAGCTCTGGCTCCACGGCCCCTTCCGGCCGCACAGGGTCGCTCACCGGCAGATCACTGGCATGCGCGTCTTCCGGTGGCGGCGCTTCTGCTCGCAATGCCTGCTCCGCTTCCGCTACATTGCGGCGAATGTTCGCTTGCAGCTGCTCGCCCGCCTCCTGTAGGGAAGAGGAAAGCGCCTGAATCTTGGCCGACACCTCGTTGAACAGGCTTTGATACCTTCCCTGTGCGGATTCGGCATCCACTGAGAGAATATTGATATGGTTCGTGGCTTGGTCGATCGCCAGGGAGGCCTGCTGCGTGATGCGCTCTGCCTCCTGTTTCGCTTGGGAGATGATCCGATTGGAATACATATGCGCGCTGACCATAAGTGAACCGATCTGCGTTTCCACTGCTTGCAGCTTAGATTTATCCGCATCATAGCTGGAAAGGCGGGCATCCAAGCGCCGCACTTGCTCTTGTGCCTGCTGCAACCGCGCCTGATGAGCCTGGCCGTCCGCCGCCAGGCGGGAGGCCTCCTCCGTTTTTTGCTTGAGCTGCGCCTCCAGCACCTGAACGCGCCGCTGTGCATCCTGAAGCTGCCGGGTCGCCTGATCAAGCTTCATATTCGTCTCCAGCGCTGACTGCTTCATCATTTCAATATAGCGCAGAACATCCTCTTTATTAAAACCGCCCCATGCGGCATTGCGGAATTGGGCTTCCTCTCCCATGGCGTGTGCCTCCCGTTACCATTCTTCTCTTTTTATTATAACAGTAGACAGGAGGAAAAACAACTGCCGTTTCTCTGTTTTTTAAACTTTTTCTCCCACCATATCCATAAATTGATTCTCATCAATCACCGGAATGCCCAGATCATTTGCCTTTTTCAGCTTGCTACCCGCCTCCTCGCCCGCAAGGACAAAAGAGGTTTTCTTCGATACGGAGGAAGATACCTTTCCCCCGCTTTTTTCAATCATCTCAGAGGCTTGCGCACGGGTCAGGCTGGGCAATGTGCCGGTCAAAACAAAGGTTTTTCCGGCCAGCGTATCGCTCTGCGGCTTTTCGAGCGATTCCATATGAACTCCATAGCCGCGCAGCTCTGCGAGCAGAGCCTTTGTTTGCGGCAGGGCAAAGAAGCTCTCCGCACTTTCGGCCATAATTGCGCCAAATCCATCGATTGCCTCCATCTCTTCCGCCGAGGCCGTTGAAAGCGTTTCCATATCACCAAACCGCAAAGCCAAAAGCTTTGCCGCCTTCTGGCCGATGTGGCGAATGCCTAAGGCAAAAATCAGGCGGGAAAGATCGTTTTGTTTGGAGCGCTCGATCGCCACAATCAGGTTTTCGGCTGATTTTTTGCCCATACGCTCCAATGGCTCCAGCTCCTGAGCGCGCAGACGGTAAAGATCAGCAGGCGTGCGGACAAGGCCCTGCTCCACAAGTAGCTCAAGCACCGCAGGGCCAAGGCCCTCGATATCCATTGCATCACGAGAACAGAAATGGATTAGAATCCGCATCAACTGCGCGGGGCATTCCGCATTGTTGCAGCGCAGGGCGGATTCCCCTTCCTCCCGGTGCACAGGCGCGCCGCAGGAGGGGCATACCTTCGGCATTTCATAAGGCGCGGCATCCGGCCGGTGAGACACCACAGAGAGCACCTCTGGAATGATATCGCCCGCCTTGCGCACGATCACCGTATCGCCCAATCGGATATCCTTTTCGCGGATCATATCCTCATTGTGGAGTGTTGCGCGGCTGACCGTTGACCCAGCCAGCAGCACCGGCTCAAGCACTGCTGTGGGCGTGAGCACCCCGGTGCGGCCAACGTTAATTTCAATATCGATCAGCTTTGTCTGTTTCTCCTCGGGAGGGTATTTATAGGCCAACGCCCATTTGGGGAATTTAGAGGTACTGCCAAGAGAGATGCGCTCGGCAAAACGATCCACCTTGACGACAGCGCCGTCGATATCAAACGGCAGTGTGCCACGAATTTCACCAATACGCCGGATTTCACCGAGCACGGCCTCAATATCGTCATATCGGCTATAGAACGGGACTGTCTCGAAACCGAGCGCCTTTAAATAATCGAGCGATTCCCGGTGACCGGAGAGCGTTTTTCCCTCAATCTGTTGAATGTTGAACACAAAAATAGAGAGGCCGCGGGAGCCTGTCACACGCGGATCCTTCTGCCTCAGGGAGCCCGCCGCCGCATTGCGGGGATTTTTAAAGGGCTTCTCTTCATTGAGTTCCTGTTGCTCCGTCAGCTTCAAAAAGGATTCCCGCGGCATATACACCTCGCCGCGCACCTCTAAATATGGCAGTATCTCTTTGAGGCGCAACGGAATCGCGCGGATCGTGCGCAGGTTGACCGTGATATCCTCGCCAACCTGTCCATCGCCCCGCGTGGAGCCGCGCACAAACAGGCCGTTTTCATATTCCAACGAAACAGATAACCCATCAATTTTTGGCTCCACCACATATTGAGGATGCTCCACCAATTCCCGCACACGGCGATCAAAATCTCGCACCTCGTCCTCACTGAAGCCATCCTGCAAGCTCTCCATCACCACGGTGTGCGTCACAGGCGTAAACTGGCTATCTGCCCGACCGCCAACGCGCCGGGTCGGCGAATCCGGCGTGATGAGCTCCGGGTGCTCCTGCTCCAGCTCCTCCAGCTCACGCAGCATCTGATCGTATTCATAATCCTCAATCTCGGGGGCATCCTCTTCATAATAGCGTTTGCTATGATAATTGAGCAGACTGCGCAGCTCTTGCACCCGCTTCTGCACCGTTTCAAATCCGGCCATATAAACACCTTCCTGCCAATTGTCATGAGCGCTCCCGTAACGTAACATGCACGGTGTCGCCCGGCGCCTTACCGAGCTTCGCCCGAATCTCCTTGCGCATACCGAGGATATGGCCCGGCGTGTCCATGCGAACTAGGCTGCCGTCGTATGCCACGCCGTCGAAGGTGGCATGCACCTTCACACGGCCTTTACCGAATTCCGCTTTTACATCAAAGGGAATTTGCACATACGCGCCGTCAATATCCGTCACTTTTTGAATGACTGCATCAAATGCATATTCCTTTTCGTTCATGCCTATCCATCCTTTTGGCCAATTCCTTTTCTATTCTTATCTAGTTCAAAAGGAAAAGCGTTCAAACTTTTTTCTATTATGTGTGCGAAAAGGCAGGAATGTGCACCGGCTCCGTTTAAAAAATATTTTCCTGCAAACCTGTAAATTTGCGAAGCAGGGATTAAAAGTATTTTATCTAGTCCCCCGCCTCTGGTTGAGGAACGACGGCTTGATGAAAAATAGCGTCCTTCCGGCGAAAGATCAGGAAAAAGAGTGCCGCTGCAACCGCACCTGCCGCCTCCGCAATGGGGAAGGCCACCCAGATGCCGTTTAGCCCCATTGTCCGCGAGAGCAGAAAGGCCAGCGGCACAACGACGATCAATTGCCGCATTAAAAACACAGTCAAGCTGTAGGCGCCTTTGCCGACTGCCTGAAAGAGGTTGGAAAGGATCAGCCCAATTGCAGCGAAAACATAGCTGCAACTGATGATGCGCAGCGCAGGCACGCCAATGCCGAGCATGTCCGGCGAAGCGTCGAAGAGCAGGAGCAGCTTATCCGGCATCAGGGCAAAGAGCAGGTTCCCTGCCGCCATAATCCCCACCGCCACCAGCACGGCGCAGCGCAGGGTTGCAAGCAGGCGCTTTTGGTTCTGTGCGCCATAATTGTAGCCCATGATAGGCAAAGCGCCTTGCGTCAGGCCGCTGACCGGCATAAACACAAAGGTCTGCAATTTGAAATACACGCCAAACACAGACACCGCCAACTCTGAAAAACGGATCAAGATCGAGTTGAGCAGCGTTACCAGCACAGAGCCAAGCGCATTCATCAGCATAGTAGGCACGCCCACTGCATAAATCTGGGCGACGGCATGTAGATCTGGTTTGAATTTTTTTAGATCCATACGCACATCCTGATCCCGCAAGAAAAACACCAACAGCGAAAGCGTCATCGAAAGCACCTGCCCCAACACCGTGGCGACGGCTGCTCCGCGCACGCCCATCCGCGGCGCGCCAAACAAACCAAAGATCAGGATCGGGTCTAAAATGATATTGGCAATCGCGCCGATTGCCTGAAGCAACATGGGGGCCAGCATCCGCCCCGTCGCCTGAAGCAGCTTTTCCACCATGATGTGAAACAGCTGTGCGAAAGCACCAAGCACAACGATATAGCTATAATCGCACGCGAGGCTGAAGATCTCGGCAGAATCCGTAAACAACCGAAAAAACGGCCTGATGGCAACCAGGCCGAATATTACAAAGAAAACCGCATGGGCAAAGGATAGCAAAAAGCCGTGGGTCACCGCTGCGTTTGCCGCATCTTGATCCTGCGCGCCAAGCTTGCGCGAAATATAAGAATTCACGCCCACCCCCGTGCCAACCGCCACTGCCAACACAAGGTTTTGCAGCGGAAAGGCTAGGGATACGGCCGTCAGGGCATCTTGGCTGAACCGTGCTACAAACATGCTATCCACAATATTGTACATCGACTGCACCAGCATGGAAAGCATCGGTGGAAAGGCCATAGACATCAGCAGGGGAAATACAGGCTTCGCAGCCATTTTATTGCGCTGTTCGATCTGCTCCAAAGGGAATAAACTTCCTTTCTCGTCATCAGATGGGAGGCAAAACCTCAAAGACATCCAAAGGGGCGGATCTGCCCCGCCCCTTTGGATTCTCATCTGATTGTTCTCAAATGCAGCCCTATCCGAGCTGCTGCTGGAACAGCCAGAAGAGAACCGCTTCTGTTGGGTTATTTTAGCATATCTACACCTGTTTTGCAAGATTCCGCTGGCTCTTCCCTGATCAAATTAAGGGGTATCGGGCCTTCATAGCCCAATGTGGCGTGAGGCCTTCTCAGCGGTGTACAGGCCGCTGACGAACAAGCATAAAAGATAGAAAACGGGTGTGCGGCTGCACACCCGTTTTTTGTTAAAAAATCTGCTCATGCCACACGCTTCGCCCATCAGCCTGTCCGGCCGATCGAGCTACGTCCGCTGCCGGAGCCTTACCGGTTGGACCCATTGCCGCGCCGGGAAAATCCGCCGCCATGCTTGCTCTCGGACGAGCGCTTGAGATCGGTGATCTTTTCATCGCTCACCTGCTTAAAACGCGCCATCATATCCTCAAAAGAGAGGTTTTCCGTCTGCACAGGCTTAGAGCCCTGCCACACCGGCGGGGAAGAACGGCGCTGATGCCCGCCACCCGGCCGCTGCTGCCGCTGAGGGGGACGCTGCTGCTCCGGCTCCATGGCGCGCTTGATCGAAAGGCTGACGCGCCCATCGTCGCCCACGCTTAAAACCTTGACCTTGACCTCTTGATTTTCCGTCAGATAATCACGAATTTCCTTCACATAGGTCGGCGCGACCTCTGAAATATGCACCATGCCCGTTTTGCCATCCGGCAGGCTGACAAAGGCGCCGAAATTCGTCAAACCTGTCACTTTTCCCTCAACTATTGCTCCAACCTCTACTTGCATAAAAAAAACACAAGCCTCCTTCATCTCTTTCACAACCTAAGGAACGGATCAGTCGCCCGGAGACGCATCCACATAGACCTTCTCGCCAGGCTTAATCAGGCCCAAGCTGTCGCGCGCGACCCGCTCAATATACTGCGCTTCATCCGCGTTGTCCAGCTTCTTGCGCAAAACGTTGTTATCCTCCTGCTGCTGCTCATAGGCAACCTGCAAGTTATCCAACGCCTGCCGCTGCTCCCGAATCCCAATCTGCAATTGAACCAACCGCACAGCAAACGTTCCTGCAACCGCAAAAAGCAGCAGGACGAGAATCACACTGTTTCTGCGCTTCTTTTTTTTCTTCATGATGAACCCTCGCCCTCCTCTCGCTTCTGCTTCTTTTTTTGTTTCCGGTTTGCTCCAGCGTTCTTTCTAAGATTATACAATAAAGTTTTATGGTGTTTCAAGTTAAATTTTGATTTCTTTGCAATTTTTTTTGAGGTTTTCTTTGCAGATATCCCAATTTTTACAAAAAGCTTTTTCAAGAGGCGAAAAAGAGCGCGAAAAGGCACGGAAATAACGAAAAACAACCGATGAATCGCATGCACCAAAAAACTGCTCACACGCACGGCCAAAAGGCCGAAGGAAAAATAATAGATCAGAAACCCCAGGCCCTCCCCAGCGATGATAAACCCACGGATCTCCCCCTGATTGACGGCAAGCAAAAAAAGAAAGGTGGCGGCGGCACAGGTGAGGAAAAAAAGCACATCTTGTATAAAGACCCCCACGCGCCGCATGGTAAACGCCATGCGGACAACGCGAAACAGATCATAAACGATACCCAGCAGAAAACCGAGCCCAAGCGCCAGGAGAAACAGGCGCGTTTGGTCGGCAATTGTCAGCATATACATATCAGCGGAACACCTTACTGAAGAACCCGCCGCCCTTCTGTGGCTCATCCGTATAGGTCAGGGAGCTGATATGCCCCTCCATCAGCAATTCGCCTACCTCCACGCTCAGGCGGTTGATGTGCAAATCCGTGCCGCGCACAGTAAGCTCCCCCATATCCGTGAAAACCACTACTGTCTGTTCGTCAAAACTATCCACATCCGACACGCCGGAAACAGTCAGCGTCCGCCGATCCTCCAAAATCAGGTTGTGCGGCATGGCCGGCGCTTTTTTTTCTTCTGCCATGATGAATACCTCCTTTTTCCATTGCAGGGCATTCTCAGCCCCTCGCACCATAGATATGCATGTACAAACGGGTCATAGAACAAAATCTGCACACCCCCGCATGAAAATCAAAGCCGCTGGTAATAATTTTAAGGAAGCGCCGGCAGGCATCCGCAAAGCCGCCATCCACACGGCATGCCAAACGGGGCCAGGGCGCCGGTTTTTTGCTGCACATTCTTTGCAGAAGCAAACCAGATCCGGCGAGGGGGAAAACAACATGCAATTCAACAAGGTTGAAATCTGCGGGGTGAACACCGCAAAGCTGAAGGTTTTGAAGGAATCCGAGAAAATGGAGCTTTTGCACCGCATCAAACAGGGCGATATGAAAGCGCGCGACGAGCTTATCAGCGGCAACCTACGGCTGGTGCTCAGCGTAATACAGCGCTTTGTCAACCGAGGGGAAAACCTGGACGACCTGTTTCAAGTGGGATGCATTGGGCTGATTAAATCCATTGATAATTTTGATGTGGATCAGGGAGTACGGTTCAGCACCTATGCCGTCCCCATGATTATTGGTGAAATTCGCCGTTATCTGAGGGATAATAATTCCGTGCGCGTGAGCCGCTCCATGCGCGACACGGCCTACCACGCCATGCAGGCAAAAGAGCGCCTTATCAATGAATTACAGCGCGATCCTACCATTGAGGAGATCGCCAAGGAGCTAGATCTCCCCAAGGAGACCGTTGTGCTTGCAATGGAGTCAATTGTGGAGCCGGTTTCTCTCTATGAACCGGTCTATTCGGATGGCGGCGACACCATTTACGTCATGGATCAAATCGGCGATCAGAACAGCGACGACAGCTGGGTAGATGAAATTCTCCTGCGTCAATCCATCAGCAATTTGAACCCCAGGGAGAAAAAAATCCTCCACCTGCGCTTCATGGAGGGCAAAACGCAGATGGAGGTTGCAAAGGAAATCGGCATTTCGCAGGCGCAGGTTTCCCGGCTGGAAAAAGGAGCTCTCAGCCAAATCAAAAACCAGGAGGGTTGACGCCGCGCGCGGAGCATGCTAGACTGAAGCCAAACCTTTCAAAAGGAGCTTAGAACACCTGATGGCAATTTGCATTCGGATTCGCTGAAACGGGTACAGTAAATCTCCTCTGCCCAAGGCAGGGTTTGCGTTGCTGTGCCCTTTTCGCTGATCTGGAATGCAAATTGAAAGAGGTGTTTTTTTCATGCCCAAAAATAAAAATACTTTGTTACTCGCGTTGCCTCGTAATGAAAAATCAACGGCTATGCCGCCGCTATGGGCGTCGCAAAACTTTCTGACAAGCAGGGCGATCATCCACCGCCTGATTCAACGAACAAACCTGACGAAAAACGACCATGTGATTGAAATCGGCCCTGGCAAGGGCCATATCACACGCGCCCTTCTGGAACGCTGCTGCCATGTGACCGCAGTGGAGCTGGACCGGGCGCTTTATCTCCGCCTGACGGAGCAATTCAAAGGCGCAGCAAACTTGACCTTGCGAAACGCTGATTTTTGCAGTTTTTCTCTACCGGCAAAGAGGCCCTACAAGGTGTTTGCCAATATCCCCTTCAGCCGGACAACGGATATCATCCGCCGCCTCACAGAATGCCGCACCCCTCCCACGGACGCATATCTGATCCTGGAAAAAGGGGCGGCCAAGCGCTTTATGGGACAGCCGCGGGAAACGCTGCGTTCATTGAGCCTGAAGCCCTTTTTTAAAATGGAGATTCTCTACCATTTCCGCCGCGAAGATTTTCATCCCAAGCCGTCCGTGGATATCGTAATGTTACATATTGCCAAACGGGCCCACCCCGATTTGCCGGCCGCCTCAGCGCGAGCCTATCGGGCGTTTCTTGCAAAAGCATATGACGGGAAGACCGGCCTCGTCGGCCTATTTACCCGCCGCCAGCTCTCCCGCGCACTCGGAGAAGCCGGCCTGACGCATGATACGACGCTCGCATCGATCCGATATATTCAATGGCTCTGCCTGTTCCGATGCTATGCGCAGCAGGTTTTGCGCCATAAATTCTGACCATCCGCTGCCGCCTCCGCCTGCCTGGCGGATAAAAAGCTGGACATCCCGGCCAAAAAAAGGTATGATAGAGGTGTATATTTTTAATAAAGAGAGAGCAGGGTTTTGCGCTTCCGGGCGGAAAGGGTCTCCGGGGGCCGGATTCTCAGAATCTATTCAAACCTATCAGTCTCCAAGGAAAGGATGGTCAGCAATATGATCAATTCCAACAACATCGACTTTTCGGAGATCACGCCGCAGATTCACGAACTTGCCCAGCGGTGTGTCAGCAAAAACGCAATCGACCCTACGCTTTATACAAAATATCAGGTCAATCGCGGCCTGCGCGATTTAAACGGCAAAGGCGTTTTGACAGGGCTTACGGAAATTTCTGAAATTCAATCCTCCATGGAGGTGGACGGGCAGACCGTTTCCTGCGAAGGAAAGCTGTTTTACCGCGGCGTGAATGTTGAGGATATTGTTGCCGGATTTTTGAAAGAAAAGCGCTTTGGCTTTGAAGAGACCGTTTACCTCTTGCTGTTCGGCGACCTGCCGACGAAGGAGCAGCTGGATGAATTCACCCAACTGCTCGCCCGCTACCGCTCTCTGCCCCCAAGCTTTGTGCGTGATGTGATTTTGAAAGCGCCGAGCTCTGATATGATGAATACGCTGGCGCGCAGCGTGCTGACACTTTATTCTTACGACAACAATGCAAACGATATCAGCATTGATAACGTGCTGCGTCAATGCCTGCAATTGATCGCATCCTTCCCTCTTCTGTCCGTTTACGGCTATCACGCCTACAATTATTACCACAACGGCGAGAGCCTCTTTATCCATAACCCGTTGCCGGAGCTGTCCACAGCGGAAAATATTCTGCGCATCCTGCGCCCGGACAGCAGCTATACGGAGCTGGAAGCCAAAATTCTCGACCTTGCCCTTGTGCTCCATGCGGAGCACGGCGGCGGCAACAACTCCACCTTTACGACGCACGTCGTCTCTTCCTCCGGGACGGACACCTATTCCACCGTTGCCGCTTCTCTCGGCTCGCTCAAGGGGCCGAAGCACGGCGGCGCAAACATCAAGGTTGTGCAGATGTTTGAGGATATGAAGCGCAACATTGCAAACTGGAAGAATGAAGATGAGGTTGCCGTTTACCTCAAAAAGCTCCTGCACAAAGAGGCATTTGACTGCGCCGGCTTGATTTACGGAATGGGGCACGCTGTTTATTCTCTCTCCGACCCGCGCGCCAATATCTTTAAAGGCTTTGTAGAGCGGCTGTCTGAGGAAAAGGGCCGCACGGATGAATATGAGCTCTATTCCACCGTTGCAAAGCTTGCCCCGCAAATCATTGCTGAAGAACGCAAAATCTATAAAGGCGTCAGCGCGAATATTGATTTTTACAGCGGCTTTGTCTACAGCATGCTCGACCTGCCAATGGAACTTTATACGCCGATTTTTGCCATCTCCCGCATTGCGGGCTGGAGCGCGCACCGTATTGAGGAGCTCATCAACGCCGGCAAAATTATTCGCCCAGCTTACCGCAACGTGGCAGCGCGCAGGCCTTATATCGCGCTTTCCGATCGTTAATCGAATGCCCATTGCCTGAAAATCAGATCGGATGCCTGCCATCCGGATGGTTTTCAGGCTTTTTTTCTACCTATCATGAAATGGAGGCCGCCCCTGATGAAAAACAGCACCCGTTACCTGCTCTCCCACCTTGCAACAAGGCTTGGTATCGCCGCCTTCTACTCCTCCATGCACCTACACCCGGCGGGATGCGAAATGCCGCCAGAGCAAAAACGCACCCCCGCCGCCTGCGTTTCCAGCATTCATCTGGAGGCCGCGCAAGGTTTTCTTGCCACAAAGGGTATGGGAGGATGGCGATGCGCTGGGAAAGGCGTTTCTGAAATGACGTTTGCCTTCCCGAAAAAAACGCGCGTCAATACCCTTGTGCTGCGGGAGGCAGGCAGCCACATCCGTCATTTCGCCTTGGAATGCTGGAAAGACGGCGCATGGCTCCGCTTTTATGAGAGCGATAAGGTAGAGCGCTACCGCTACTGCTCCTTCCCGGCGCAGCAATCCACAAAATACCGCCTGCTCATTTTAAAAACCTGGGGCGCCGCTAAGGTGACAGAGTGTTCTTTTTACGATTTATCCAAACAGCATCGGCAGCAACCCTTCCGCGTGAGTGCCTACATGCGCTTTGATACAGAAGAATTCCTCGCTTTTACACAGAAGGAGCGCGACGCATTCTCCCGGCATTTTGAAACGGTCAACGAGGTAATTCTTTTTGATACGCTAAAATGGTCGAAGAGCGGCGCCGTATGGTTTAACTACCGCGACGCCTCGCAGACAAACGAGGAGGCCAAACAGACCTGGTTTCAACATGCCGCCGAAGCCCGCAAAGTGATTGAAAAGAGCGGCCGACCGGTGAAAGTGCTCGCTTCCTTCTTCCAGCCCGGGAAGGACACTGTAGAATCCCTAGAAAACCATATGGAACCGCTTATCGAAGCGCTTACCGCTTTCCTGCGGGAGGCGAAGCTCGACGGCATTGAATTCGACTGGGAATTCCCCAAGGGCAAAAGGGAATGGGCGCTGTTCAGCAAATTTCTTGTGAACTTAAAGCAGCGGCTCATGCAGGACGGTAGGATCCTGGCGGTCGCATTGGCAGATTGGGGGGTTCATCTCTCGCCCGAGGCAGTGCGGGCGATCGACCAGCTCTCTTACATGGCATACGACATCAACGATATAAACGGCTATCACGCCTCCTTCGGCCGCGCCGCAGTGCGCGCGGTGGAATATGCAGAGAAATGTGGATTCCGCCGAGAGCAGATCAACCTGGGCCTCCCCTACTATGGCCGCCCGACCTACAAGGGGGAGTATTGGCCCCTCTGGAAAGACGCCCAGGTGGGCTATTGGCAGAATTATGCCCCGCAAATCACTTTTGACGGCATTGAAATGGACGCCTACTATAACTGCCCCGGCATGGTGGCGGATAAAACGGCCTTTGCCTTGCAGATGGGGCTGGGCGGCGTGATGATCTTTCCGCTGAATGCAGACCGTCCGCATGGGAATCCCCTCTGCCTGACGGATGCGATCCGCCGCACGATCGAGGAGCGAGTAGAATAAAAGAATCGGGAACGGAGAAAACAATGCACTTTGAAATACGACAAAATATCCCCGCCTATTTGGCGGACTTAAATCACTGGCTTGCGGAAACCCGGGATGATCCGCTAGAAGAGATGAGCAATTTTTTTACGGAACGGGTATCCACCTATGAGGAACATATGGCGCGCTGGAACGGGGCCTATCGATCCATGGCGGAGCGCATCCCAGACAATTGCGGCTCCCTGCTTGATCTTGGATGTGGTACAGGGCTGGAGCTAAATGCCATTTTGAAGCGTTTTCCCGGCCTGCACGTAACCGGCATCGACCTTTGCGAACCGATGCTCGCGGTGCTCCGGCAAAAACACCCGAGCGCGTTGCTCACTTTGCGCTGTGAGGATTATTTCGAGGCGGAGCTTGGCATGGAGGCCTTCGACACTGCGATATCGTTTGAAAGCCTGCATCACTTTCAGCCCGCTAAGAAGGAAGGGCTGTTCCGAAAGCTGTATCAGGCCTTGAAGCCTGGCGGCCTATATCTAGAATGCGACTATATTGCCTGCTGTGCGCAGGAAGAAAGGCTGCTCATGGATGTTTGTGCGCAGAAACGCGCGCGGGAAGGCATCCCTGAGGGGCTGTTCGTGCACTTTGATACGCCGTTGACATTGGAGCATGAAACAGAGCTGCTCGAACGGGCCGGGTTTCAGGCGGTGGAGGCATTGGCCTGCTTTGACGGTGCAACGCTGATCCAAGCAAGAAAAGCGGAATAAAAACGATGCCGCCTGAATGGATAAAACGTCAACCACGCCGCAAAATGCAAAAAAGCATTTTGCGGCGTGATTTTTTATTACGAAGCGAAGCGAGTAACAAAGCAATGCCAATCATGACCACACAGAGCAAAGAGATACGCACAGCTTACGGCCGCAGAAAACTTGCGGCTATTTTTTATTACGAAGCGAAGCGAGTAACAAAGCAATACCAGCCATCACCACATAAATCACAGAGATACGCATCTCTTACGTAAGCAGTTAACTACCGGCTATTTTTTTATAAGCCTAGGAATCTTCTTTCCCATCCATTAAAAATTCATAGGTCACTTGAAATACTTCAGCAATGGCGCGCAACCTAATATCTGTTACGAAACGTTTATTGGTTTCAATACGAGTAATGACGTTTTTATCAATATCAAACCCTTTTAATTGTACAATCTGTGCCAAATCCCGTTGAGATAGATGCTCCCTCTTTCTCAGCTCCTTTAGCCGGGAACCAATTAAGTTTTTCTCTCCCAATTGTCCACGCGGCTTTGGCATAATTGTTCTCTCCATTCTAGCGTTTGTATCATTTTTTGCACTTTTTATTGATTCTACGCGATTGAAGTGGTAAGATCGGTTATAAAAGTGATACAAAAAGAATAGAAAAGAGTATTTTCATGAAAACCACATGATTAGGGGACAAAATATCATTATACCGAAAAAAGTAAAATCTATCTCAAAAGCAAGTTGCCCAACTAACAGGTATCGGTTTAGATACCTACATGAAGCATGAGAGCGGCATTTTTAGGCCTTCGATCAAAAATCCGGTTCTATTATCAAAAATATTTCGGATAACGCCTGATGAATTGCTCTCCTAATTTTTGATATGGCTGCGATATTTGCACGATGGGTTTTTAGACGCTCCCCCTGTTCAAACGTATCACACAGCCAGCTCAGATCATCAATCTACATATTCCCTCTTTTAAAAATAAATACCAACGGCCCGGCAGTCTATGACCGCCGGGCCGTTTCTCTATTTAATCCATCCGTACTGGCACACCGCGCCCGCCCAAATATTCCTTCAGCTCCCTAATCGGAATTTCGTTGAAGTGAAACAGCGACGCGGCCAGCACCGCATCAGCCTTCCCCTGTGTAAACGCATCATAGAAATGCGCCTTTGCACCCGCGCCGCCGGATGCGATCACCGGGATGCCGACCCGCTCTGAGACCGCACGCGTCAGCGCAAGATCATAGCCCTGCTTTTGGCCGTCACAATCCATGCTGGTCAGGAGAATTTCACCCGCACCGCGCTGCTCGGCCTCCATAGCCCATGCGACTGCGTCGATCCCCGTCGGAATCCGGCCTCCATTGAGATAAACCTCCCAGCCGCCCGTACCGCGCCGTTTTGCATCAATCGCACACACAACGCACTGGCTGCCAAATTTATAGGCCGCATCACTGATGAGCTGCGGGTTGCGAACCGCCGCGGAATTGACGCTGATTTTATCCGCACCCGCACGCAGAAGCTGCGTGAAATCCTCCACACTCGAAATGCCGCCGCCAACCGTGAATGGGATGAAAATGGAATTTGCCACGCGTGTGACGATCTCCACCATGGTGCCTCTCCCCTCATGGGTTGCCGTGATATCGAGCAACACCAGCTCGTCCGCGCCCTTTTGATCGTAGGCAATCGCGCATTCAACCGGATCACCTGCGTCTCGAAGATTGACGAAGCTCACGCCTTTGACAACGCGCCCGTTTTTTACATCTAAACAGGGAATAATCCGCTTCGCATACATTAGCCTCTCTCCTTTCCCGCCATAGCGGCAAAGTTGCGCAGGATTTGCAGGCCAACCCGACCACTCTTTTCCGGATGGAACTGGGTGGCGCAAAGGCCGCCCTTTTGAACCGCCGCGTCAATCAATGCGCCATATTCTGTGCGCGCCGCTACCTCGGAAGCATCCGCTGCCTGCAAATAATAGGAATGGACAAAATAAACGTAAGCGTCCTGCGAGATCCCTTGGAAAATCCCTTCCGGCTGGGTGATGGAAAGAGAATTCCAGCCGATATGCGGCACCTTCAGCCCATCCTTTTGTGGAATGCGTAAAATTTTGCCCTGTAATACGCCAAGCCCTGCCACTCCGGGGGACTCTTCAGAAGCCTCAAACAGAAGCTGAAGCCCCAGACAAATGCCCAAAAAAGGCTTGCCGCTCTGCGCCGCTTCTATCACCGTGTCCGTCAGGCCGCTGGCCCGCATGGAATCCATCGCATCTGCAAATGAACCAACGCCCGGCAGGATCACCGCATCCGCTGAGCGGATCGCCTCGGCGTCCTTGGTGATCACCGACGGTGCGCCGATGAAATCCAGCGCCTTTTTCACGCTTTGCAGGTTGCCAGCTCCATAATCCACAATGGCAATTGTTTCTTTCAATCCTCCCACCCCTTTGTTGGTATGCGTCATATTTTAACATGATATCAGAGAAAAGTGAAGGGGAAGGCGCACTCTTTCTAATGAAAAATCGAACAAAACGACTGCTATCGGGCCTTCTATCTCATCCAATCAGGCCGGTTGATTTTTAAACTGATCCGAGAGCTCAAGCAACAGCAGGTTTTCACTATCCCAGCGCAATATCCAACACCATCATCACTGCAAAGCCTAGCATCGCGCCCGCCGTACCGGCATGGCTGTGTTCTCCCATATGCATTTCCGGCACCAGCTCCTCTACCACCACATAGATCATCGCGCCGGCGGCAAACGACAGGGTGAACGGCATAATCGGGGCGATCAAGATAGCAAGCAGCGCGCCGAACACACCTGCCACGGGCTCCACCACGCCGGATAACCCACCGTATAAGAACGCTTTGCCCTTTGACACACCCTCTTTTTGCAGCGGAAGAGAAATGGCCGCCCCTTCCGGCACATTTTGCAGCGCCATGCCAAGGCTCAGCGCCATCGCGCCCGCCAGCGTAGCATACCCGCCCTCTGCCGCAGCGGCAAAGGAAAGGCCGACTGCTAGACCCTCCGGGATATTATGAAGCGTAACGGCCAGCACAAGCATTGTCGTGCGCTTAAGCGAGCTTTTCATACCCTCGGGCTTTTCCGCCCCCAAGTGCAGATGGGGCAGCAACCGGTCAAGCAAAAACAGGAACACGCCGCCGGCCAAAAATCCGGCTACAGCGGGCAGCCATTCGTTTTTTCCCTGCTCACGCGCCATATCGATTGCTGGTATTAAAAGCGACCAGACAGACGCAGCAATCATCACGCCGGCCGCAAAACCGAGAAACGCCTTATGCGTGTTGATAGACGCCTCTTTTTTCACAAAAAAGACCATTGCCGCTCCGGCAACCGTTGCCAAGAAGGTAAAGCTCGTGCCTAACAGGGCAAGAACAACGGGATGCTCCATAAAAACCCCTCCTCTAATCTCATTGGATTAGCAATATTCTTTACGATAAAAAGCATACCATACTTCCACATCAGCTGCAATCCCAATCAAAATAAAGCAGGAGCCGCTGCCAAAGCAATTGCAAAGCAGCGGCCCCTGTAAAAAGGAGTGGGATGAGAACAGAAAAAATCAAATGTTAGGAAACCTTCATACGAAGGCGGAGCTTATCGCTGATCATAGCGATAAATTCACTGTTTGTAGGCTTGCCACGCGAGTTCTGAATGGTATAGCCAAAGTAAGAGCTCAGCACATCCACATCGCCGCGATCCCATGCCACCTCAATGGCATGGCGAATTGCACGTTCCACGCGGGAAGGAGTGGTTTTAAAGGTTTTGGCAACAGTAGGATAGAGCAGCTTAGTAACAGAATTCATCATTTCACTGTCGTTAATCGAAAGGATGATCGCCTCTCGCAGGTATTGATAGCCCTTGATATGCGCAGGCACGCCAATTTGGTGCATAATTTCTGATACCACAACTTCCAAGTTTCCCTGCACATCGCTTGAAACCTTGCGTATGTTCTCCTGACCGGCTGTGTTCCAGCCGGTCAGCTGGGAAATCCGTTCTGCCAAGATGTCAAGATCAAAGGGTTTAAGAAAATAGTAATCTGCTCCGGCTGCCAAAACTTCCTGCTCAAACCGAGCATTATCCACACTCGACGTTAGCATAATGAGCGGGCGTTTACTTAGCTTGAGCTCTGGCAACGCTTTCATCACGCCGAGTGCATCCACGTGAGGCATAAACATATCCATCAGCAGCACGTCCGGCGTGTGAATCGGCAGCCGTGAAATGACTTCTGAGCCATCCTTCGGCACAAGCGTTACCTCATAGCCATAGGAACGCAGCACATTAGCGCAGGTCTGTCCATATTCGCTTCCTTCTTCTGCGAGCATTACTTTCATTGGTTTTTCCATGTTTTATCTACCTTCCTTTCAACTTCTACCATATATTAACAAGTTTGTATTCCAAAGTCAAGAGAAAACGCAAAAATAATTGGTAAAACATGGAAAACACTTATTGCCCGCATGTTTTGCGGTTTTAAAGGAGTTAGGAAGCCTGCTTTTCCTGCGTAGCCGCAACGTTTTCTGCGGTATGCAGCATGCTTTCCGCAAAAATGCCATAGCCTTGCAGCGGATTGTTGACAAACACATGTGTGACTGCGCCGACGAGCATCCCATTCTGGATAATTGGGCTGCCGCTCATCCCTTGCACGATACCGCCTGTTTTTTCGATCAGCGCTGAATCGGTCACTTCTACAATCATATTCTTAACCTGTGTGTCAGGCCCGGAATAAATTTTTGTAATTTCGACATCATAATACTGAGGCGCCTTTCCATCGACAGTGGAGATGATTTGCGCCGGGCCGGTTTTCACCTCCTGACGCAGCGCAACTGGAATTGCCTTCCCGGAGGGAGCATTTCCCGCATTCATCACACCATACACGCCCGTGTTGCCATTGACCGCAAGCGATCCCATCACGCGGTTGCCAAACACGCCGCATAATTCGCCGGCCGCGCCTTTTGTGCCTTTATAGCAGCCGTTAATATGCGCATCCACGATGTCACCCGCGAGCAAAGGCATTTCTTCCCCTGTATCCACATCGCAAATAGCGTGCCCAAGCCCGGCGAACACCCTACTTTCCGGCTCATAAAAGGTGAGTGTGCCAACGCCGGCAGAGCTGTCCCGAATCCAAAGCCCGGCGCGAAACTTGCCATCCGAAATGGAACAAGCCGGTTGGAACGTCACGTCTAATTCCTGTGCCCCCCGGCGGATGTGCAATTTGAGCGCATGGCCTGCGCAGCCTTTGAAAATCCGGGAAACATCTTCATTCCGGCTAACAGGCTGGCCGTCCATCGATACGATCACATCGCCTTCCTTCAACCCGGCCTCTTTTGCCGGATTAACACTGCCCTCTTTGGTTTCCACGGAATCCATTCCAACAATCACAACGCCGTTGGTGTAAAGCCGCAGGCCAAATGGTGTCCCACCCGGAATCACGTAGCTGCGCTGCGTTACCGTAACATGAGAATTCTTGACGGGAAAGAGATTCAGCAGCTTTACCTCAACATCATAGCCCTGCTCCTGAGTGGCCACATTGTTGCTCTGCAAATGCAGCTGTGCTTGGGAGGCCTCATCCTCCGCTCTGGCAACGCATAATTCCCCAACCCATGGTGAACGATCCTGCGCGACATATAATTCATCCGGCACTGTGCGCTCAGCAAAGCCAAGCATACCAAAAATCACTGCCGCACAGACAAAGCCCAGAAGGGTCAATGCTTTGAAAAATTTTCGCATTATCCACCTCCATAGCGCGGCAAAATTGAAACTGCCGCCCTATTAATTTGCCTTGTTTGCCACCGTTTATTTGCGGTAATTTGATGACTTTTCGGACGGAATTGGGGTGGAAAATAGGAAAAGCGCTGTGCAGGCAACATCGCTGCTTGACCGGCGAAAAAATGGATCGAAATCGATCTCATAACGCCTTATCAGAATCATAATTTTGAAAATTACTACGTATTTCTGAATTAAATTATCGAGTTTTCGAATTTGTTGAAATTTTCCCATTATTGACACGCTCAACATGTCAAATTCAGTTGAATTATACCATATACTTGTTCCATTGGCAAGTTATAAATGTCAAAAGAAAATGAATGGAGTGAGTATGTCATGTTTAAAAACAAGCATATCGATGGAAAATGTAATCGTTGTGGGGAACAGATTGCGAAACTTCGAAAGCAATTACCCGACAAAACTTCACAGAGAATTCTGGCCGACCGGATGCAAGAAAAAGGAATTGACATGGATAAGAACGCGATTCAACGAATTGAGCATGGAGACCGCTTTGTTACAGATATTGAACTAGCGGCTTTTGCGGATTTTTTTGGCGTTTCTTCAGATGTGCTGCTCGGTAAAAAAGAAGCGGATCAATAGCAATGCTTTCGTTAAAATCGACATATGAAAAGTGTCACTAAACACCTATTTATATAATATACTTATGCTATCTCTTATAATATTGTGAAAAAATGAGGTGTTTCAGCTATGACGCAGGAAAAGTCACCTATGGAAAGCCGTAATCTCTGCGGTAAAAACGTTGCGAAATTCAGAAATTTGCTCGCGGGTTCACCCTCACAGGAAAAGCTGGCCGCCAAAATGCAGCTGGAAGGGCTTAACATTAATAAAAACGCCATACAGCGCATTGAATGCGGCAAGCGGATGGTCAAAGACATTGAGCTGGATGTTTTCGCAAAGATCTTTCACGTCAGCGTTGATGAATTGATGTATGGCCCAAAAGAAGATAGATAATAGCAGGCCCGGCAGCACGCTGCCGGGCCTATCTTGTTATTACATAAAAGGCGTGTGTTATTTCAATACCGCTTTTCGTTGCAAGACCGCGGCGCATAACCCACAAGCCACGCAGCAGATAAGCAGGAACAGCATGCCAAAAGCTGGATTCGGCCCGTTTTGCAGCCCGAATACCGCTTTCAGCGCCTCCGACAGAGCTTGGGAAATCCGCCCCTGAAACAGCTCAGTATCTATGAGCGGCAGCACCAAGACAAGCAGAACCGGCACACTGACCGACACCAGCACCTTGCGCTTGGAGTCCATCCGATAATACAGCGTAGTGATCAGGTAGCCCAACAATAAGGCGAATAGATACAGGCAAAACAGCCAGCCAATTTGGAGCAGAAAGCCGGTGAAGCCGGTTTCCATCGCTCTGCCATAGATCAGGCCAAGGATTCCCTCGTAGGAGAAAAGGGTGGAGAACAAGGCAGTCATCAGAGAATCCACAACCGCCATTAGAAGTGCAACCGGCAAAAACGCAATGCAAGTTGCGGAAAACTGCGTTTTCCTAGATACGCCGTTTTGTAGGAAGAAACAGAAATCCTCCTTAAAAGCGTTCAGCCCGCAGACGAATAAAAAAATCACACTAGCTCCATTGACGGAACTGACTTTCCCCTCCCCTGCCACTTGAACCTCCATCAGTGTACATACCAAAAGAGAAACCAGCAAAATAATCCCATAAAAAATAAGAAGTGGGTTGCGATAGCTATGAAGCAAATACCGCACCGCCGCTTTTCGTTTCATCTATAAAACCCTCCTTTATGCGTTCGTGAGCTGGATAAACAGCTTTTGAAGATCGAGCCGCGTGATTTCCAACCCATGCGGAAGCTGATCTGGCCTGACACCCAAAAAATAGGCTGTTTTTAGCCCGCCGAGCGTATCGCAGCCGATTGGATGCCGGCCCTGGAGAAATTGATCCACTACTGCCGCCGCTCCTGTTACGGTATAGCCGGATTCCAAAAGCGTTTCCACTGGCTCGTCACGCAGAATTTCACCCCGCTTGATGATGACAATGTGCTCAATCACATGGGCGATCTCCTCAATGAGATGTGTGGCAATAAGAATCGTTTTCGGCTTTTCTCCGTAGGATTCCAACAGCAACTTATAAAATAACTCCCTGTGGTTTGCATCGAGCCCCAGAACCGGCTCGTCAAAGAGCAGATAAGGCACATCGAGCGAGAGCGCAAGGATGATTTTAAAAATCGATTTGTATCCAGTGGAAAGGGTGACGGCCTTCTTCCGAGTATCCAACCCGAACTGCTGTGCAAGCGCAAGGGCCTTCTCCTCCTGAAAGCTCGGATAGAAGGCTTTGCTCCAGCGGAATGCATCCCTCACCCGCATCGTCTCCGGATAGAGATTTTCTTCGCTCATCAGATAGAGCTTCGCCTGTGCCCCGTCGTTTTCCCGGGCTGGAAGCCCATCAACTGTCACCTCACCTTGATCCGAAAAAATCCGATTAGCGATGATTTTCAGCAACGTTGATTTCCCCGCCCCGTTGCGGCCAAGCAGGCCGTAAATCCGGTTTTCCCCAAAGGATACGGTAACGTCGCGCAGGGCGGTCACCTCACCGTAGGCCTTTGTCACACTTTTTACTTCGATTGCCTGCATTCTATAAACCCTCTTTCTATCATTGAACTGGTTTCCTCCCGGCTAATTCCCAGCCGGACTGCCTCTTGAGCCAGCGGCAGCGCATGGGCGCGGTAAAATTGCTCCCGGCGCTTTTTCCGCAGTTGCTGGATCGCTCCTGTGCTCACAAACATCCCAACGCCGCGCCTTTTATGCAGAATGCCCGCTTCAACAAGCTGATTCACTCCCTTGAGCGCCGTTGCAGGGTTAATCTGATAACGCACGGATATTTCCGTAGTGGAGGGAACCTGCTCTCCCTCCGGGAAGGCGCCGGTGAGGATCGCATCCTCCAGCATCTCGGCGATCTGCAAAAAGATCGGCCGGTCTTCCTGAAATCCACCTGGCATACACCCACTTCCCTTTCTTATGATTAGTTAACTACTCAACTAATTAACTAATCACATAATAAACAAGATTGATCAGATTGTCAAGAAAAATTTAAAAATTGATGCATCATGAAAGGGGCTGTTGCAAAATGCAAAGCATTTTGCAACAGCCCCTTCTTATCTTCTCTTTTCCTGATAAAAACTTATTTTGCCTCTGCGCGGTAATTCGCCACGCGCTGCTCCAACGTTTTCTCCACTGCGAGCGTCAGGGAATTCGGATTGTCCATCGTCTGGTCGCAATCCATATGGAAGAGCATCATGCCGCCGATGCCGAGGCTGACGGCATAGGCCGTTTTATCCGCCACCATGGAGGGGCAGTTGTAATAATCGTCAAGCACTACTGGGTTACCGTTTTCATCCGTATAATTGCCGGGGAAGGCATTGCTCCAATAGGCGTCCGGCTCATTGGCCACCTGGCTCCAGGAGGGCCAGTAGGCGCCGCCGTCGACCGGGCGACCATAATACGGCACACCGAGGTTGAACTGCTCACGGGGATATTGCAGACCGTTAAAATAGCGCATCGGGTTGTATGCGCCCGTCATGAAGGTAGAGTGGCAGCCATCATCATCAAACAGATCATAGGCCATCACATGCACCTCATCAATGGCGCGCATAGCGCTACGGCTGAAGCCAACCCCCCAGCTGGCAAGGGCAACGCCGATGGTCACGCTGTCGCCGAATTCACGGTCAAAGGCCTGGTCGAGCTTTTTAATGAATTGGCCGTAAACCCTCCATTGTGCACTCTGATCCGGGTATTCCCAATCAAAATCCACGCCGTCCAAACCATATTCCTTCACAAAAGCTACGATATTTTCAACCAGCGTATCCATATGATCCGTGAGGGACTGCGCTGTTACCTCATTATTGCCCGGGCAAAGGATCGTGGCTGTGATGCGCACGTCCGTTTTGATATCGCGCACATCGAAAATCTCATGCAGCGCCGCAATCTCCCGGCGGAAATCGTCTGCGCCGTCACGGATATGGACGCCGCCTTCCGTCGTCCAATCCACACCGTTGAAGAGGATGACTTCATTAATCACCTCAAAATAGCGGGAATAGGTTTTCATCGCCTGATAGGCTTCCTTGTACTGCGCGCTGTTTTCACCATAGGCCGCCTTCATCTCATGTACCTTGTCTGTGATTTTCCAGGACTTATTGAAATCAATGCGTTTATAGGCCGCGATGCGCAAGGGTTCGTCGAGCTCTTTCGGCGCAATGTTATAAATCTCCATCTCCTGCAAGCGGAAGGTGCCCGCCTGCTCATGCACAACAAGGCGCACCCGTTGTGTGGTAACCGGGTCAAAGGTGCAGAAACGATAGGTTTCAATGCGATCGCTCTTGAAGAAATCGACCCATTTACCGTTTTCATATGTTTGCAAAGCAAACGATTTCACGCTGGCGGTCAATTCGCGCAGCACCACCGTATTGAAGGTGACCGCCTCCGGGAACTGTAGCTCCACATAGGCGTTTTCCTTCTGGCCAGAGGACCAGTAGGTTTCGATCTTACCGTCCGTCAGGTATTGCGCATCCGCAATGGCGGAACCGCTCTGCCCCGCAATAACAGCCTGCGGCGCAAGATTCGGCTCCTCGATCACATTCTTCATTGGGTTGACACTCACGCCAAACAGCCCAAGAAGGAACTGCACTGAGGCAATGATAAGCGCAACCACACGCCGAATCATCAAATAAAGCTTCATTTTTACAAAAAACCTCCTCTTTTACAGACAAACAGCCGATTCTCAAACTGTTTGCCCTCCCTTATATGTAAGCCAGGGCGGTTAATCGCCCTTTTGCCCCATCACAATCTCTAAAAGCTGCTCCGGAGTATCCACAAGAAAATCCGCACCGGCCTCCTCCAATACTCCTTTGCTGCGAAAGCCCCAAGTAACACCAATGCAGGGCAGGCCGGCATTGTGGGCTGTTTGCACATCCACATCTGAATCTCCGGCATAAATCGCGCCTTCCACCCCGCTGCCGAGCAGGCGCAGCGCTTCCAGCACACTGTCCGGTGCAGGCTTACGGCGCACGCCCACCCGCTCCCCGATAGCGACTTTCATCAAACCTCCGAACTGTGTATCAGAGAGCTGTTTGACCGCGCCATCGTATTTGTTGGAGACGACGGCATATTGGACGCCGGCCTCCCGCAGGGCCTCCAGCAGCGGCAAAATGCCACTGTAAGGCCTTGTTTTACAGCACATCCGTTTGCCATATTGCTCCTTGAAGAGGGCAAAGCAGCGTTCCACCGCGGCTTCCTCCACCCCATGGGGGGCGGCCCGCTCGATAAGCAAATGCACGCCGTTGCCAACAAAGCGGCGCACCTCCTCCCGAGAGCGCGGCGGATACCCGCATGCCCGCAGGGCGGCATTGGTTGCATCGGCCAGGTCATCCAGCGTGTCGAGCAGCGTCCCATCCAAATCAAAAACCACTGTATGGTAATGCATGCAGAACCGTCATCCCTTATCTGCTTAAAATTCGCCTTCCAGGAGCGCTCCATCCGTGATGTTAAAGCGCAGGTGCTTTTCCACACCATCCTCCAGGAAGCGGACTTCTACAACATCCTTTTTCACATATTCTGCGCTCAGCACTTTTGTATCGCTTGTCTTGAGCGTATCCTGAAACACCGCCATCTGCTCCGCGTCATAACGATCTACATTATCAGAGATGAAAAGCAGGTTGCCAAAAATTTTATTAACCTTCGCAATAATTTTCCGTTGGGTCATATTCAGCTGCATATTATAATCGCGCAGCAGAAAAACGTCAGGGTCGTTGCAGAAGGCGCGCCCATCGAGCTGGCGGCGGAAAATGGTGTTGTTGACGGCATTTTTCGTTGTCGCATCCTCACGATGGGTCAAGTAGCCATGCAGGGTGGGCTTCCAATCAAGGCACACATCCGCGCCGATGCGGCAAAAATCAACCTTACCATAGCAGGGCGCGAGCGGCACGCCGCAGCCGAGAATGAGCTTATCGCCCACACAGTCACGGATGAAATCCATCGCTTCGCACATCAGCTGGCCGCGGGATTTGTTATACTGCGGAAGAATGCACGCGGCATAGAGGAAATCGAGCTTCACCATGTCGTAACCCCACTCGTTGAGGATCACATCAAAGCAATTGCGAATATACTGCGCCGCCTCCGGATGATTGAAATCAATGGCATAGAAGCCACCCCAGTTGAGGCCCGCGACAACAGGCTTGCCCTTTTCATTTTTGATAAGCCATTCCGGATGCTTCTCTGCGATGGTCGAGTGATATTCGCAACCAAAGGGCGCAAGCCACAAGCCGGCAAGCATTCCTTTGCTATGGATCTGATCGGCAACCGCTTTCATACCATTGGGGAATTTTTCCGGATCGGTGCTCAGCCAATCGCCCACAGCCGTCTGGTAGCCGTCGTCAATCTGAAAAATATCAATCTGCTCCGGCACCTTTGCTAACGCTTCCAGATCATCCGTCACAATTTTTTCATTGATATGAGGATAATAATTATACCAAGTGGTGTAGCCGCACTTATGCTGCACACGGGGCTTGGGGATCTCCATGAGCTGGAAATAACGATCGAACACCTGATCGAAGCCGCCGCGCAGATGGACGATATCCACCGCTTCATACGGCTCCTCCATTACCACGCCCTCCAGATCCTTCTCCACGATAAGAAGGTTCCGGTTGCAATCAAAATTGAATATCGTATAACCGCCGCGCTCCGTCATGGAGCCGAACAGATCAACTGTTTCTCCGTTGCGCACATAGGAATAGGAGTATCCATGGAACACGCCGCTCGTCTTCGGATAATCGTGGAAGGTGTAGTCGCCGGATTTATCCAGGCTCATCTCCTTAATCCACGCCTTACTCAGCGGGCTCAAGTGGGTCATGCGGTCCGTCACAAAATATTCCTTGCTGTCCGTCCAGGATTGATAGCCGTTAACAAACACGCGGCTGTCCGGCTGATACGGATAACGGAAAACCATCTCAAACTGCGTAAAGGATACGGGCTCCTTTGGAAGAATCCGGACGCGCACGCGCCCCTTTTCATATTGCGTCATGAGGGAAAAATGCTCCGTTTCAAACGGCTGCTGCTCCTGCGCTTTTCCACATGTACGGTGCAATTGGCCGTCGGCGATATAGGTGAGCTGAAACCTGCATTCCTTCATCGTGTAATCTCCTGTCTGGTTTATTCTACGATAGGCTCACATCCATAGACGCCGCCTATTTTAGTATCTCTATTATACCTTTTTTTCCCGCTGTGTAAAGCGTAATTCTGCTACAAAAGATTAAATCTTTCCTGATATTCGATTGAAAAACCGAAAGAATTCTTTTATAATAGAAAGGAAGGGTAGGTTTCCCCTTTCCTTCCAGCTGATAAGGAGGAATTGCAAATGGACAATATGGAAAGTAGAGCATTCGTCATCAAATCCGAATCCAATCCACGCATCCGGATTGAAGCGGTTCCAGGTCATTTTGTCACCAGCCATTCCCACATCAATTATTGCCTGAATATTACCCAAGTCAAGCATGAGCATGCCATGGCTCGTGACGCTGCGGCCCAGCTTGCCGCGCCCTACCTCCAGTTTGAAATCATTGACACGATCGTCTGCATGGAGGGCAGCGAAATCCTCGGCGCATTTTTAGCCCGTGAGCTGACCAAATCGGGCATGCGCTCCATCAATCAAGGAAGCAGCTTGTTCGTAATTTCGCCAGAATACGATGCAAACGGGCAAATGTTTTTCCGCGAGAATCTTCAGCCCATGGTTGCGGATAAAAGCGTTTTGCTGCTGATTTCCACTGTATCCACCGGCAAAACCATCCGCCGCGCACTGGATTGTATCCGGTATTTTGGCGGGCGCACCTGCGGCATCGCGGCCGTGTTCAGCGCGATCCCAATGGTAGAGGATATTGAAATTCAATCCCTCTTCTCCACAAAGGACCTACCGGATTATGCATCCTTTTCAACAGGCGACTGCCCGGACTGCAAAGCGCACCGGCCGATTGACGCTATGGTGAACAGCTTTGGGTATTCTAAATTATAGCGCTTTGATTCGAAGCGCTTTCAGACCGCTTTGCCTCTTGCGCAAAGCGCTGGGGGTTGCTTTTATGATGAGCTTTTCAGGAAACAATTTACTTGCAACACAAAATCCCCTCACAAGCAAGCGAGGGGATTTTACTTTACCATTTTCTCCGATCATACTGCCCGATCACAGCAGCCCTGCCTCCTTTGCCTTTTGCAGCAAAACCGGCGTGATCTCCGGGTAGGTAAGGTTCGGCGGCAATTGATAGAAAAAAGCTACTTCTTCCATTTCGCTCTCTGGCAATGCGCCGATCTCATCAATTTCGGCAATGAATACAACCCCGTTTCCCCACAGATTTTCATCACCCGCCCTGTAATCGAAAGCCGGAGAAAGCAGGTATTTCACAGCGCCTGATTCTTCATATAATTCCCGCCCGGCTGCTTCTATAAGGGATTCCCCACCCTCAATATGGCCGCCCTGCGTTTCCCATGTGGAACGATTTTTATGGCGGCTTAGCATAAGCTTTCCACGATAGACGGATATGATCACAACAAACTGATAGGTTCCCAGCGTATGCAGGGGATATGTTTCACAGCGCATCCTCCTCGTCGCCCCTTTTTGGATTTTTAAGAAAAAATTGCCTCAAATTTATTGCATCTTGCCATCGAAAAATATTCGCCATCCGCCACGATAATGTGATCATATAGCCAAATATCCATGGAGCGCAACAGCCGCGCCAGCATGCACGTTGTTTCCACATCTGTCCGAGACGGTACCGCCACGCCGTTGGGATGGTTATGCCCCAGTACTACGCAGGAGGCATTATGGCGCAGCGCCGCTTCCACAATCCGGCGGTTGTTGATATCCACCATTGACTGCGTCCCTTCAGAAATAGATACACAGTGTAACACCCGCCCTTGATTATTCATGCAGAGGAGCAAAACACGCTCCACCGTTACGCCATTGAATTTAGAGACAAGCAGTTCCCCACACGCTTCAGAGGAGACTGCACGCATGCCACGCAGCGCACGGTCCTCCAGATAGCGGCGGTTGACAGCTGGGACGAGCTTAATTAATATAGCGGTATTCATCCCGATCCCTTCCACCTTCACCAAGTCCTCCACAGAGGCGTCAAACACAGCAGAAAGGGAGCCAAAGGTGTCGATCAGGCGATGCGCCGTTTCATTTGTATCCTGCCGTGGAATGGAATAAAAAAGCAAAAGCTCCAGCACATTGTGCGGCTCAAACTGCTCCATTCCCTCTTCCAAAAAACGCCGCTTGAGCCGGTTTCGATGGCCGTCATGCATCCCTTTATCCATTTCCGGACACGTCCTTTCCGGCCGGTGAGGCAAGTGAGCTCGGTGCGATGATCTGTACGCCGGCAATCCACGCTTTTTTGCTCATTGGGCAAGCCCTCCCGGATTTTCGTTATTTATACATCGCAAAGCAGAGCCCACTGAAGCCTCTCCCGCCCTGATTTACGAAAATGCGCACAAAACGCTTTATTTGAATGAGGCCATTATAGCGCATTTCCCGCCTTTTGAAAAGCCATGGGATATGATATAATAGCTTCAAACGGGTCGTTTGAAGCATTAGAAAAATGTCTGTCGGCGCAAAACGCCTCCTGCCGCTCAGCGGCAACGCCATTTTTCGCAGCGGTTAGCCTATTCATATATGGCAAAATAGCTTCAAACGAGGCCGCAAAGCTTCAAGTTTTGAAACTTGGAAGAATTGGAGACCATTATTGATAGAAGGATGACGATTATTGAAAACGCTTACTATAAATAAAAACGATGCGAACCAGCGCCTGGATAAATATCTGACAAAAGCCCTCCCAAACCTGCCGCAGTCTTTGCTCTACAAATATATCCGCAAAAAGCGCATCAAGGTAAACGGCAAGCGGGCAGAGATTGCAACCCGGCTGGAGGAAGGCAATACGATCGACCTCTATATCAACGATGAATTTCTGATTCAGCCGGAAAAGCGATATGATTTTATGGGCGCTTCCCCGTGCCTCGATATCGTCTATGAAGATGAAAACCTGCTGCTGCTCGATAAAAAAGTGGGCCTGCTTTGCCATCCGGATGAGCATGAATATGTAGACACTCTCATCACCCGTGTCAAACGTTATCTCTATGAAAAGGAGGCGTTTGATCCTGCCAGCGAGCAATCTTTCACTCCAGCGCTTGTCAACCGCATTGACCGCAATACAGGGGGAATCGTCATCGCAGCAAAAAATGCCGCCACACTGCGCGTATTGAATGCAAAAATGAAAGGCCGCGAGCTGCATAAATATTACCTCTGCATTTTGATCGGCGCGTTGGATGAGCCGAAGGGCACACTGGAAGGCTATCTGTTTAAGGATGAAAAGAAAAACCGTGTTTATGTGCGCCGCCAGCCCTGCCCCGGCGCCAAAACGATCCGCACACGCTACCGGACGCTCGGATATCGCAACGGCTTAACGCTTGCTGAGGTAGAGCTGCTAACCGGCCGAACGCATCAGATCCGCGCCCATTTTGCTTCTATCGGCCACCCCCTGCTGGGCGATGGGAAATATGGCGTGAACACACAAAATAAAAAATTTGGCGGATATAAAAAACAATGCCTCTATTCTTACAAGCTTCAATTCGACTTTCAGACGGACTCTGAGCACCTCGCCTATCTTGATGGGCAAACCTTTACCGTGCAGAACGTATGGTTTCGCACAGCATTTGAGGAAGGAACACTGTAAATAGAATTTTAACCGGGAGATTTGTGTAGGAACGTAACAGTGCTGATTCAGAAGGCCGCCAACCGTTCCGGAATCGAACGGAAACATCAGTGTACAAGGGGAACATCGCCATCAGGGCGTGCCCAAGCGCATGCTGACTGCATTCTCGGGCTCGACTGGCGACAGGCAGACGACGCAGCTTTCCTTGCTGGAAAGCAAGGAGGATAACGCAGCCAGGGGCGCGGCCACAGTGCTAAAAACCGATGTGTACGCTACACACTGATGCAAAGCTTCATCAAAATCCACGCGCAAAACAGGCTCTCTTCCTCGTCTGCCGTCTTCTCAGCCTCATTACATCACAAAAACCCCTCCCGGCATTACCCGGAAGGGGTTTTTATTTGCTAAAAAAGAGGGTTGCTTACGCTTCCTTCTTGCGGGTGCAGACAAACGCCGCAGCGGCCGCAACAGAGATAACGCCAAGCACCGCGATGCCGACGGAGGAATCGCCCGTCTCGGGGATTTCTTCCGGCTCGGTCTCGGTCGGAGCTTCTGTCGGCGCCTCGGTGGGAGCCTCGGTCTCTTTCTCCACCGGAGCGATCGAGTAGAGCTTCGCGATCAACTGAGCAAGCTCGTTGTCCTGAAGGCCATTGAGGATACCAGCGATGTCAAAATCACCGCCGCCAATTCCGCCAAGAGCGCCCAGGAGCGTATCCTTAAGGCTGGAGATATCGATGTCGCTCAGGCCGCCAAGCATCTCGGTAAGCGCGCCGATATCGAAATCGCCGCCCGTGATGGAGCTGATATCGAAATCGCCCAGGCCGGACAGCATGTCAGTGATTGCACCGAGATCAATGCCTGCACCGCTGATAGCGTCTGCGATCTGATCGACCGGGTCCTTCGTGTCGGCTGCAAACGCCGGGACGCACATTGCAAGGCAGAGAACCAGAGCAAGCGCTACGCTAAGAACTTTTTTCATGGTTGACATTCCCTTCTCTTTGGTATTATTTACAACGGCAAGCGCCACTGTATTACTTCGTTATTATGCCACTAAAATAGTATAAAGTCAACTACAATTTGTATAACGGCATGATTTTATCACCAGGTAAAGTAAACGTCGTTGCCGACCACCTGGAACACCGGGGTCACCGTTGGCTGGTTCTTATTGTAACTGCTGCCAACATTCTGAAAGGTGCGGCCCTGGGCATCCTTCTGCTTCTGGAGAGAATTTGCAAAGGCGTTGCACATCTCTTTATCCTTGAGCGTGATGCGGGCAACCACATTCAGCTCCGAACGGTCCGAAACGTTATCCAGCATGCCGGGATCAAACGCCGCGGCCCACCAATAGAGGCGGCGTGGCATACGGAAAACGAATTTCCCCTTCCGGTAAAGGGAGGCTTCCATCACCAATGAATTTTCATCCGTAGCACAATCATAAAACTCAACCATACGCGTGGTTGGCTTATGGTAAACGCCAATTTCGCAACCGATGGAAGGGCCGTACTGTCCTTTCCACATCTGCACCATCCAGTCAAGGTTGTCATAGCGGAATTTAATACGCACCGTATCGAAATCCATCGCGGCATACGGCGCCATATTGTCATACAACTCGCAATAGCCAAGGCTGCGGCGGAAATCCGTTGCGCCAATCGGCACTGGATTGCCGTTTTCATCAAACTCCACAAAGGGATTTTCTCCGTTGGTAACCGGTCCGGTCGCCTTCGTGGGCGCAACTTTCGTCGTCGTCGGTTTCTTTGTTGGGGCGGTTGCGTGCGGTTTCGTCGCCGTAGGCTTTGCCTCAGCCGTCGTCCCCTCCGGCGCCGTAGGCTCCGTGCTCTCTTCGGAGGAAGAGGGCTCATCTGTTGATACCTCGCCGACAGATTCGCTTGGCGCGGGCGTATCAGCTCCCATGCTGTTCGCTGGAACTGTGATTTCCGGCTCCTTTGAGCCGCGCACTGCAAACGCAATGCCTACGGCAATGGCAATCACAACACATACTGCCGCCACGATCACAATGATCTTGGTTTTTTTCTTATCCATTGATTTTCTCCTTTTCACGTAATGCCGGAGAAGGCCCGGCCTTTTTGCCGCATCGAATCGAATCGAAGTGGAATTATTTCCACACAAAACTCTTCTCCGCAAAAAATGACGTTGCAGCCACACGGCAGGAAGCGTTTTGCGACGACAGACATTTTTCCAATGCAACCCAGTTTCAAACTTTGAAACTTTACAACCGGCTTGATGCTATTACCATGATTTCATTGCGCAAAGTGCAATGGGCGGCGCAGCCGCAGGGCGTCAGCCCAAATCAATGATTCAATGTTTTCTAAAATACGCAAAATCGGTGACTCTCGTGTTTCGTGAGGTTATCTAGCCGAGAACCGAAAGCGTAAGCGCGGTTCGAAAGCCAATGTTCTCCGAAGCTCGAGATTCGTGAGGTTATTATACCAAATGCACACACACCACGTCAAGCAAAGCAACGGTTAAAACCGGATGGTAAGCCCTTCCAAACAGCGAAAATGCGCTCATTTATCAACAATTCGCATGATTTCATCCAGGTTCTTACGCTTTTTCTCCCGCAGGCGTTCATCTGCGGCATAGCCGACGCTCAGCACCAGCCGGATCCGCTTTGATTTGGGGATTTGAAGCAGCTCCTTCAGCTTTTTCTCATCCAACCATCCCATAATGCAGGTAGAAAGGCCCTGGTCCACGGCGGCGAGGCAAATCTGCGACGTGGCCAGCCCGATATCGATCTGCGCAAACTGCTGATCTTTGAACGCACCGCTGATTTTCGCCGTCAAGGTCGCTTTTTCCTCAACTACTATAAGGAATGCCGGGCAATTATCTGTAAATCGATTCATCCCCATTCCCTGCACACATTTTGCAACCTGTGGGGATACAGACGGGCTGTTCACTACAACAAAGCTCCAAGGCTGGCTGTTGCAAGCAGAGGGCGCAAGGCGCGCCGCCTCAATGCATTTGACAAGCTTTTCCGTTTCCACCTTTTTGTTCGGATCATAATTGCGGCAGCTCTCACGCCGTGCGATCAGGTCAAAAAAGTCTTTCATATTAATCATCCATCCCTTCATAAATAAAAAAGAAATCGCCTTTCTTACAAGCCAAGCCCGTCACAACTGATTTCATCACCGGCCGCCGTGCCGCCATCCCAACAAAAATGTGCAAGATCCACTCGCCCATCCGGCAGGAAGCGCACACCCTCCCGCTGGAGCAGCGCAATCTGCTCATTTTCTCCGCCGAAGGCGAACGCGCTTGACACCTCGCCGAAACGGTTTACCACACGAAAGCACGGGATATGTGCCGGATCTGGATTCACATGCAGCGCATAGCCCACCACGCGCGACCAGCGGGGGTTGCCCGCAAGTGCGGCAATTTGGCCATAGGTTGCAACTCTGCCATAGGGAATCTGCCGGACGACGGCATAAATCCGCTCGTAGCTGTTTGGCATTGATCACGCCTCCCTCTTCCAATTGCTTTTATCGTACCGTCTCTGAAAAGAAAAAGCAAGCCCTGATCCGGCATACAAAAAAGCCGGGCCCCGTCAATGACAAAACAGGCCTTGGGAGAAAGTTTACAAGGCGGGAACAGACGGGAAGCAAACTGTGTGATTCCAATCGCAATGTCGGCAGGCCCCCAGGCAGTTGACCTTCCAAGTGATTGATGCTGAAAGAAATCCCCTGCCCAACGTGCAGGTACATTACGGCATCAGCAACCCGGAAACATTTGGATTCATTGGTTTTACAGATGAAAATGATTCCGTCGCATGGAACGATCTGCTGACCGGCAAACAGAATATTTATGTTTGGATAAGGCTTCCTGCGAACTGTCAATGCCGCAGCACTTTCCATTCCAAATCCGGCGTTTTGATTTCGGCGCCACTATCACACTACAGGCGGAGTGGGAAGCTGGGGAAAACGGCTCGGAAACCACGCCGGCTTAGCGCCCAATGAAACGTACGAAGAAGGCGATCGCCGCTATGCATCCGGATGCATAGCGGCAAGGGAAACGTTGTTCGGAAATCCCCCCGAACAACTCGCCGGGGCTGTTGCAAACGGTACCTTCCGCCGTTCGCAACAGCCCCTTCTGCATTGCTTATAACTGTGCAATCGTGATCGATTCGATTACAACATCCTCCGCCGGCTTATCGTTCCGGCCGCAGGGGACGTTTGCAATCGCATCGACCACGTCCATCCCCTCATACACCTGGCCAAATACCGTGTGGCGAAAATCGAGCCACGGGGTGCCGCCCTTGGTGCGATAGGCTGACACGGCCCATGCTGGAAAAGCGCTCTCGCCGAGGGTTTCCATCTGTGCGAGAAGATCGTCGCTGACGGCGGGCGCCTGCACGATGAAAAACTGGCTGCCGTTGGTGCCGGGGCCCGCGTTTGCCATGGAAAGCGCGCCGCGCAGGTTATGGTAATCCGGGCTGAATTCATCCTCAAAGTGCTTTCCCCAGATGCTCTCCCCGCCCATGCCAGTGCCCGTCGGATCTCCGCCCTGAATCATAAAATCCGGGATGACGCGATGAAAAATCAGGCCGTCATAGTAACCGTTTTTGGCGTGCGTCGTAAAATTCTCGACCGCCTTTGGAGCGGCGTCCGGAAAGAGGAGAATCTGAATTTCCCCCATCGTCGTTTTCATTGTAGCGGTGATATCCCCCGCCTGCGGTTTGCGAAGCTGTGATGCCATTGTGTATCCCTCTCCTTGTTCCCGCGATCGTTCGGCTTAGTCCTCTGCATCCGCAAAATCGCGCTTTTTCTTCTGGATTACTTTATATGCGATCACGCCGGCGGCGATGACCGCCACTGCGCCAATGCCGATATACAGCCAGGTATAATCCGTTTTCTGCTCCTGGCCGGCTTCCCCGCTCTGGCTGGCTTTCAGCTCACTCCAAAGGTCGGTCATCAAGGTCAGAGTGTTCTGCGGCAGGTTGTAAAAATACTCGGTCTTTGGCATTTTCTCCTGCGTCGGATAGAGATACTCGTTGCCCTTCAGCTCATAGTCATCACGGGCAAGCACCGCCGTATTTGGAGTGGCATAGCCAAGGTAATTCGCATTCTCCACCGCAATATCCGGATCCAGCAGGAAGTTGATATAAGCTTCTGCCGCCGCTTTGTTTTTAGCGTTTTTCGGAATACAGATTGAATCGACGAAAACATTGACGCCTTCCTGCGGGTAAACGAATGCAAGATCGGGGTTATTGTCATACATTGTGATGAAGTCGCCCGCGTAATAGGGCGCAATGGCCGCCTCGCCATTTTCCATTTTGCGGAAGATATCGTCCATAACATATCCTTGGAGAACCGGCTTCTGTTCCTTAAGCTTTTCTGCGGCCGCCTTCCACTCGGCCTCATCGGTCGTGTTAAAGGATTGGCCCAACAGCTTCTGCGCAATGCCGAATGCGTCGCGCGGGTTGTCGAACATTAGGATTTTGCCTTTGTACTGCTCATCCCACATCACACTCCAGCTTGTGGGAGCCTCCTTCACCAGCTTGGTGTTATAAATCAGGCCGACCATGCCCACATTATAGGGCACGGAATACGCATCCTCAGGGTCAAAATACAGGCCCTTATATTTTGCGTCGATATACTTATAATTCGGAATATTCGAAAAATCAATCTTTTGCAGCATCCCCTCTGCAATCAAGCGCTCGATCATATAATCCGACGGGATGACGATATCGAAGCTCACACCGTCGCTTTTAAGCTTTGCATACATGTTTTCATTGGTATCGTAATTGTTGTAGTTGACCTTGATACCAGTGCGCTTGGTAAACTCCGCATTGACGTCCATCGAGCCCTCAGAGCCATCGGAAATGTATTCGCCCCAGTTATAAACGTTGATCGTCGTCCCAGCCAAGCTGGACGTATCCGCCGCAGAAGCAGAAACCGCCGCGGGAAGCGCCGTGGAGCACACCATGGCCACGGCGAACAGGATTGCCACAAATTTTTTCAATTTTCAGTCTCCTTTACAGCCATTTTTTTATTTATGCGCTTCTCGCCCTGCGCCTGCGCAATATTATACAGGATCAACAGCACGAGGATAGCGACAAAAATCAGGGTGAACAATGCATAGATATCCGGCGTGACACGGCGCTTTGTCATCGAGTAAATTCGCACGGGCAGCGTTTGGAAGGACGGGCCGTTTGTAAAATAGCTGATGATAAAATCGTCGAGCGACATCGTGAAGGACATGACAAGCCCAGTGACGATGCCGGGCATGATGCCGGGCAAAACAACCTGAAAGAAGGAGCGTGCCGGCGTACAGCCCAGATCTTGCGCCGCCTCGGAGAGATGCGGATCCATCTGCCTGAGTTTTGGCAGAATCGACAGGATCACATATGGCAAATTAAATGTAATATGCGCAAACAGCAGCGTCCAGAAGCCCAGCACATCCCTTGCGCCCAGCAGCTTACCCGCAAACACGAACAACAGCATCATGGAGATGCCCGTAACGATCTCCGGATTCATCATTGGGATATTGGTAACGGATAAAACGCTCGATTTAAGCCACTTATTGCGCATGGTATCGATGCCGACCGCAGCTGCCGTGCCAAGCACAGTAGCCGCCAGTGAGGAGGCCACCGCCAAAATCAGGCTGTTATACAACGCCTGAAGCGTTGCCTTATCCTGAAAGAGCGACTCATACCACCTCAGGGAAAAGCCGGCGAACAGGCTCGTGCTGTTGGAGGCGTTGAATGAGAAAAAAATCAGCACGAAAATTGGCGCATACAAAAACAAAAAGATCAGCGCCATATAAATCTTTGATACAAGTTTCATACAAATGCTCCCCCCTTACTCGGAATCTGTGGCGTTCGGCTGTGCAGCGCCCCGCTTTGCTCAAAGCAACGCGCTCTTTTTCAAATCACCATTGCCCCGGAATCCTGATCGGCGAACCGGTTCATGAACGCCATGCAGATGAGGATAAGCACCATCAGCACGAGCGATAGCGCCGCGCCCAAATTATAATTATACGCCGTTTGAAATTGCATCTCGATAATATCGCCAATGAGGGAAAACGTGCCGCCGCCGAGCTTTTGAGAAATATAAAAGGTGCTTACACACGGCACGAACACCATGGTGACGCCGGAAACGACGCCGGGCATGCTCAAAGGAAAAATCACCTTGCGAACAACAGCCACCCGGTTTGCGCCCAGATCCTGCGCCGCCTCCACCATGCTCTTGTCAAGCTTGGACATCACGGAATACAGCGGGAGGATCATATAGGGAATGAAATTATAAACCATGCCCAGAACTACCGCGCCGCCCGTATTAATCATATGCAGCGGGCCAATGCCGAAGAATCCAAGCACTGTGTTGATGAGGCCTGTATCTTCCAAAATCGTCATCCAGGAATAGGTGCGCAGCAGGAAGTTCATCCACATGGGCAACATAACCAGCAAGATCATCGTGCTCTGCCGCTTTGCCCCGGATTGGGATAGGAGATAGGCAAACGGATAGGAGAGCAGCAGGCAAATCACCGTTGCCGCTAAGCCGTAACCGATTGAGCGAAGAAAGATGTTGCCATAGCTGCCCAGCTGTTGAATGTTGGCAACCGTAAAATTGCCCTGCGCATCGGTAAACGCATAATAAACCACCAGAATCAACGGCGCGATAATGAAGATCACAGACCAGACGATATATTGCGCCGAAGCGAGTTTTTGCAGAAGAGAAGGCTTCTTTTCCATATGCTACGCCTCCTCTTCCTCAGGGTCGGAAAGGTGCTCCAGCTCGTCGCTGAAGGAGCTATAGTCGCCAAACGCACCCGAATAGGCCGATTTCTTCATGATATGGATCGCATCCGGATCAATTTTCAGGCCAATCACATCACCCACAGCCTGATGGTCGGTGGACTGGATCATCCACTTAAAGCCGCCGATATCCACAATAATCTCAAAATGCACGCCCTTGAAGGTCACGCTCGTCACTGTGCCGGAGAGCATCCCCTCTTCTGCGGGGACGACATCCACATCCTCCGGGCGAACGACCGCGTCTATCGGTTCATTTTTTTGGAAGCCCTGATCAAGGCACTGGAACCGATGGCCAGAAAACTCCGCGAGATAATCCGCCCGCATCACGCCGTCGAGGATATTGCTCTCGCCAATAAAATCCGCCACAAAGGCGTTCTTCGGCTCGTTATAGATATCCTCCGGCGTGCCGATCTGCTGGATCACGCCGCTGTCCATCACCACCACCGTGTCGGACATGGAGAGCGCCTCCTCCTGATCGTGGGTCACATAGATGAAGGTGATGCCCATGCGCTGCTGAATATTTTTCAGCTCCACCTGCATATCCTTGCGCAGCTTGAGGTCGAGCGCGCCGAGCGGCTCATCCAAAAGCAGCACGCGCGGCTCGTTGGCAAGCGCACGCGCAATGGCGACGCGCTGCTGCTGCCCGCCGGATAGGGAGGCGATCTTGCGCCGTTTAAAGCCCTTCAGGTTGACAAGCGCCAGCATCTCATTGACCTTATCGCGGATTTTTTTCTCCGGCCATTTTTTCACCCGCAGGCCAAAGGCAATATTTTCGTATACATCCAGATGCGGAAAAAGCGCATAACGCTGAAAAATGGTGTTGACCTGCCTCTTATGAGGCGGCACACCATTAATTTTTTTTCCGTCAAAAATGACCGTACCCTCATCCGGCTCCAAAAAGCCGCCGATGATCCGCAGCGTGGTCGTTTTTCCACAGCCGGATGGGCCCAGCAGCGTGATAAACTCCTTGTCGCGAATATAAAGATTCAGGTTTTTCAAAATCGGCTCGCCGTCAAAGGATACGGAGATATTTTTTAAATCGATAATCACATTATTTTCCAATTATGCAGCCCCTTTCCGCCCCTACAGCCTATGATAGGAATCGTAACAAATATAGTGCGAAAACCTGCAATTGTCAACATTTTTTTTACTGAAACTGCAAGAAAGTGCAGATGAACGAAAATGGGGCTATCAAAAGCTCTCGATTTCTTTAATTTCCTCCCTTTTCCTATTCTTTGCTCCTAAAATATAAAAAGCTGGATTTCCACTTCCTTTTTTGCAGATCAGGCGGTGAAAATCATCTGATCTCTCTACGGTGAGAAAAGGAATCTTTATCATCTTTTAACTATGAATGACAAATCACTTTCACCATCTTAACACTGTGCATGCTAGCATGAATACAAAGGGGCTGGCAGGCTATGCTCTCCCCTGAATATTTTGTTCCACTTAGGAAAGGATGGTTATCCGCTATGGCAGGAATCATTCGGTCACTGCAAACCCTCGAATTGCGTTTGGATGAACGCTTGGATCGATTTATCTCGCGCTACCCACATATGGCCTATCCGATTATTTTTTTTGGCATGCCCGTGCTGGTTCTCACTGCCGTGTTTTTTTTGACTTCGGCAGTCATGCTCCCAGTCGCCCTGATTTTCGGCTGGCTATGAGCCGATCTTAATGGAATCTTAATCTTATGCCGCGCAATGCTAATGCCGTTTTAAAGTGGCATTCATTATACTTCAACTTAGGAAAAGAAAAGGAGGTCACGGCCCTATGCAAATCATCATAGCCGTCATTGGGCTGACAGCAATGGCGCTTCTCGCCTATTACTTCTGGATTCTCATGAAGGGAGATGAGCAGCAATGAGCGCTATTTTGCAATATGGATTATACCTAGCGATCCTTGTAATTTTGGCAATTCCGCTCGGAGCATACATAAAGAAAGTGATGGATGGGGAAAAAACATTCCTCTCCCGCATCCTGACGCCCTGTGAAAATGCGGTTTACAAGGTAATGCGAATCAAAAAGGAGGAGGAGATGAGCTGGAAAAAGTATGCCGTCTCCGTCCTCATCTTTTCAGGCATCGGGCTGATCTTTTTATTTCTGCTTCAGCTACTGCAAGGCGTCCTACCCGGTAATCCGCAAAATTTGCCGGGCGTAAAATGGGATTTATCCTTTAACACAGCCGTCAGCTTCGTTACCAACACCAATTGGCAGGCCTATAGCGGAGAATCCACTTTAAGCTATCTGTCGCAAGCGCTAGGCCTTACCGTACAAAACTTTGTTTCCGCTGCAACTGGCATCGCCGTACTCTTTGCGATGATACGCGGTTTTATCAAAGTGAAATCCACAGGCCTTGGCAGCTTTTGGGTAGATATGACGCGGATCATCATTCACATTTTGATCCCCCTGAATCTCGTCATTGCGCTGGGCCTGGTTGGCGGCGGCGTCATCCAGAACCTGAAGCCTGCGGAAACTGTTTCCCTTGTGGAGCCGATCGCCATCAGCGCGGAGGGCGAGGTCATTGAGAACGCCGTAATTGATCAAGAAAAGAATACGGTTACCGTGGACGGAAAAATCATCCCAGATGCGGAAATCGTAACAGATCAGTTTGTCCCCATGGGCCCGGCGGCAAGCCAAATCGCCATCAAACAATCCGGCACAAACGGAGGCGGCTTCATGGGAGTCAACTCCGCCCATCCGCTGGAGAACCCCAGCGCTTTTACCAATCTCCTTGAAATGATTTCTCTGCTGCTAATCCCCGCTGCGCTGTGTTTCACCTTTGGACGCAGCGTAAAGAACAAGAAGCAGGGCGTGGCAATCTTTCTGGCCATGTTTATCTGCCTGGTGATCGCGCTGGGCTGCGTCGCGGCCAGCGAACAGATCGCAACCCCGCAGCTTGCGCAGGACGGTGTGAATATGACCACCGTGGATCAGGCTGGCGGCAACATGGAGGGCAAGGAATCCCGCTTCGGCATTGCTACCTCCGCCACATGGGCCACGTTCACAACGGCGGCCTCCAACGGCTCCGTCAACTCCATGCACGACAGCTACACGCCTCTGGGCGGCATGGTGCCAATGCTGCTGATGCAGCTCGGTGAAGTGATCTTCGGCGGTACGGGCTGCGGCCTGTATGGGATGCTGGCCTTTGCAATCCTCACTGTGTTCATTGCAGGGCTCATGGTCGGGCGCACCCCTGAATTCTTGGGCAAAAAAATTGAGCCCTACGAGATGAAATGGGCCGTTCTCGTATGCCTGGCCACTCCCATTGCGATTCTCGTCGGCAGCGGTATCGCAGCGGTAGTCCCAAGCGTTGCGGACAGTTTGAACAATCCAGGTGCGCATGGCTTCTCCGAACTTCTGTATGCTTACTCCTCAGCGGGCGGCAATAACGGTTCAGCGTTTGCAGGCTTCAATGCCAACACCGTTTTCCTGAATCTAACGCTTGGCTTTGTCATGCTGTTTGTGCGCTTCCTGCCGGTCATCGGCACGCTTGCCATCGCGGGCAGCCTTGCCGGCAAGAAGCGTATCGCCACAACGGCGGGCACTCTTTCCACGACCAACGCTCTGTTTGTTTTCCTGCTGATCTTCATCGTTTTGCTGGTTGGCGCGCTAAGCTTCTTCCCCGCGCTCGCACTCGGGCCGATTGCTGAATTCTTCAGCAGCATTGCATAAGGAGGTGTTTTTATGGCTGCAAAAGCAAGAAGCGCCTTCCGCGACAAAAAGATCGTCGCACGGGCGCTCAAGGATTCCATTCTCAAGCTGAACCCCAAAACACAGGTGAAAAACCCTGTGATGCTGCTCGTCTTTCTCTCTGCCATTTTAACCACCGGACTGTGGATCGTATCCTTGTTCGGGATCAAGGACGCTCCCTCCGGATATACGCTCGCCATCGCAGTGATCCTCTGGTTTACCGTGCTGTTTGCAAACTTCGCAGAGGCCATTGCGGAGGGACGCGGCAAAGCGCAGGCGGACGCCCTGCGCGCTGCAAAAAAGGATGTTGACGCGCATAAAATCCCCTGCGCAGCTCAAAAGGACGAGATCACCGTTGTCTCTTCCGTTTCTTTGAAAAAGGGCGACATCGTCATCGTGAAAGCCGGCGAGCAGATCCCTGCGGACGGCGAAGTGATCGAAGGCGCCGCTTCCGTAGATGAGAGCGCCATCACCGGCGAGTCCGCGCCTGTTATCCGCGAAAGCGGCGGCGACCGCAGCGCAGTCACAGGCGGCACAACGGTTCTGTCGGATTGGATCGTCGTGGAGGTTACAAGCGAAGCGGGCGAAAGCTTCCTCGATCAGATGATCGCCATGGTGGAAGGCGCGGCGCGCAAGAAAACGCCGAATGAGATCGCGCTGCAAATCTTCCTCGTGGCACTCTCCATCATCTTTATTCTGGTCACGGTCTCTCTGTATACCTACTCCATCTTCTCCGCCAAGCAGGCCGGGATCGCAAACCCGACCTCCGTCACCACTCTGGTGGCCTTGCTCGTATGTCTTGCCCCCACCACGATCGGCGCGCTGCTCTCCGCAATCGGCATTGCGGGCATGAGCAGGCTCAACCAGGCAAACGTGCTGGCCATGAGCGGCCGCGCGATCGAGGCGGCAGGCGACGTAGATATCCTGATGCTCGATAAAACCGGTACGATCACACTTGGCAACCGTCAGGCACACGCCTTCATCCCGGTGGACGGCGCAACGCCGGAGGAGCTGGCCGACGCGGCCCAGCTCTCCTCTCTGGCGGATGAAACGCCGGAGGGGCGCAGCGTGGTGATTCTTGCAAAGGAAAAATTCGGTATCCGCGCAAGAACGCTGGAGGATAAAAACATGCGCTTTATCCCCTTTAGCGCGAAAACCCGCATGAGCGGCGTGGATTATGACGGCGTTGAGATCCGTAAGGGTGCGGCAGACTCGATGCGCGATTATGTCCTTCAGAATGGCGGCGCCTATAGCACAGAATGCGATGGAACGGTCAAATCCATTTCCAATCAGGGCGGAACGCCTCTAGTCGTAGCAAAAAACCATAAAATCCTCGGCGTGATTTACCTCAAAGATATTATCAAAAGAGGCGTAAAGGAAAAATTCGCCGATCTGCGCAAGATGGGTATAAAGACGATCATGATTACGGGCGATAACCCCTTGACCGCAGCGGCCATCGCTGCCGAAGCCGGCGTAGATGACTTTCTTGCAGAGGCTACCCCGGAGGGTAAGCTGAAGATGATCCGTGACTTCCAGAGCAAGGGCCACCTTGTGGCAATGACCGGCGACGGCACCAACGACGCCCCCGCCCTTGCGCAGGCAGACGTTGCGGTGGCGATGAACAGCGGCACGCAGGCAGCTAAGGAGGCCGGCAATATGGTTGACCTCGATTCCTCCCCGACGAAACTGATTGATATCGTCCGCATTGGCAAGCAGCTTCTGATGACGCGCGGCAGCCTCACCACTTTCTCTATTGCCAACGATGTGGCAAAATATTTCGCCATTATCCCCGCCCTGTTCATGGGGCTGTATCCCGGCCTGTCTGCGCTGAATATCATGGGGCTTCAATCCCCGCTCAGTGCGGTTCTGTCGGCGATTATCTACAACGCGCTGATTATTATCGCATTGATCCCGTTGGCGCTCAAGGGGGTGAAATACCGTGAGGTATCCGCAGGCAAACTTCTTTCCAGGAACCTGCTGATCTACGGCCTGGGCGGGCTGATCGCTCCGTTCATCTTTATCAAGCTGATTGATATGATCCTCGTCCTGTTCGGCCTTGCATAAGGCCAAACAGGACTGCCATGATAAACTGGAGGTAAGTCTTTCATGAAAACACTCAAATCAATTTTGCCGCGGGCAGCTCTCATCTTTCTAATTTTCACAATCCTCTGCGGCGTGCTTTACACCGGCGTTGTAACCGGGATTGCACAGCTGATCTTCCCTGAGCAGGCAAACGGCAGCATCATCGAAGTGGATGGCAAAAAATACGGCTCCGCGCTGCTCGGCCAGCAATACACAGATGAAACGCACATGTGGGGGCGTGTTATGAACATTGACGTCTCCACCTACAAGGATAAAGATGGCAAAATGCTGATGTACGCAATCCCTTCTAACCTCACGCCTGCCAGCGAAGAGTATGCCCAGGCCATTGCAGAGCGGGTAGAAAAAATCCGTGCTGCTCATCCGGAAAAAGGCGATGAACCCATCCCGGTTGACCTTGTTACCTGCTCCGGCAGCGGCCTGGACCCGCACATCTCCCCTGCCGCCGCTGAATACCAGGTGCCACGCCTTGCGAAAGCAAACGGCATGACGGAGGACGAGGTGCATGCGATTGTGGAAAAATGCACAAAGGGCAGGTTTCTCGGTGTGCTCGGAGAAAAAACCGTCAACGTCCTAGAGGTCAACTTACGGCTGGACGGCATCTTGAAATAATGCGATCTTAAGGCCTATTGGGATAGCCTGTCTGGATTCCCTTATTTCCAGCAGGCTATTTCCTATCGTATGGAATGGAGAGGGCAAGCATGCAAAAAAAACGTATCGCATGGCAACGAGATATTTACTTTGGTGAAAAAATCCCTTGCGTCAACCGGGCCGCGGAGCTGGTACGCCTGCTTTATGCGGTAAGCGCTGAAGTTTCCATAAACCCACAGCTCTATGCCACGCGCGACAAAGTTCTCTGGGCCTATTTTGAACACAGCTGTTTTGAAGCAGAGGCCTTCTTAGAAGAATACGGCGTGGTTATGGCCCTTATTTCCCAGGGAAGTCCGATTTCCATCTATGGAAATGTACACGGCCTAGAGGGAGGCAGGCTCTCTGCCCGCTTTTCCGGAGAGAACCTGCAATTATGCAAGCAGGATGTTTCTGCGCGTGATTTCGATCTGATTTCCGATTTATGCGCCAAAATTACCTTTCCAGACGAAACACAGGCGGTAACGTTTGGCCAAATCCTTCAGCACATGGATTACCGCAAGGCTTACCTGCCCATAGCTCGCACACAGCTGACGGAGCAGCTCTTTGCCGATGCGCCACAGTACAGCGCAGACACCCATTACCGCTACCTTCCCTTTAATGAGGAGGGCGGGAGTTATCTTGATGCGCTTCCAATTCCTCTGCAAAAGGAATTGTGGCTGCTCTTCCTTGTGGAGGGGGTTAGTCCTCTTGAATTTGAAGATGCCTTCAACGCGTTGCAAGAGGGGCGCGTCTCTGCCTTTTCGTGGGAATTATCTCTGCGGCTGGCGCTGAGCCAGGCAAAAATTTCGATTCAATATGAAAACGGCGGATTCCATGTGATAGATCAGAACGGCGCAAGGCTTCTCTATCGCTACGACAGCAGCAACGCTGCGGAGCGGCTCTTTCTCAAGCTCCTCTTCCCGAGTGAGCCGCCCCGGGAAGCAGCACATTGAGCAACCTACTGTTCGCCGCGGCGCATAGAAATCAAGTTGGTTTTCGGAACAGCATGCTAAAACGACATTCCGTAGCCGTGGCGCTCTGCACATAGTAATCAACCCACTTTTATGGTAAAATAGCTTCAAACAAAGTTTGAAGCATTGGAAAAATGGTTGTCGGCGCGAAACGCC